>Ga0187782_10000324_pt1 | contig 31335 bp, 22 predicted proteins | sample 0715_SJ02_MP15_2_FD_132454 | JGI IMG/M metagenome (GOLD analysis project Ga0187782, IMG submission 132454) | Tropical peat soil microbial communities from peatlands in Department of Meta, Colombia - 0715_SJ02_MP15_20_MG | ecosystem: Environmental > Terrestrial > Soil > Wetlands > Peat | place... | reverse complement strand
GAGAACGCAGCAATTTCGATCGATACGCTGCAGTCGAAGATTGCGGCATTGACGGCGTGCCACGCGGCGATCAAGGTGAATATGCCGCTGGACCAGACGAAGATGGAATGGCTTTTGGCGGCTCTGGCGAAGACGGATTGCCCGATGAGCTGTCCACACGGGCGGCCGGTGGTGCTGAGGTATTCGGTGAAGGAGATTGAGAAGGCGTTTCACAGGATCTAGTGTGAGTGATGAGTGGCGAGCGGCGAGAGAAGGTTGATAAGATTTGCCGGAATTAGCTGGGCAAAAGCGGTTTCCGATATCTGATATCGGTTACTGATATCTGATTGCAAGTTACCTTTTGCTGGGATCGATTTTCACTTCATGCAAACGAGGTTCCATTGAGCGACGGACAGAAGACGGCGGTGATTTTTGGCCTGGCGAATAAGCGCAGCATTGCGTGGGCGATTGCGCAGAAGCTGCATGCGGCAGGGTGGCAGCTGGCGATTACCTATCAGAACGAGCGTCTGGAGCAGGAAGCAAAGGATTTGATTACGGATCTGCCGGGCGCGGAAGGGTTCATGTGCGATGTGAGCTTCGACGAGCAGATCACGGGCCTGTTCGAAAAGTTGCAGACGAGGTACGCCGTACTGCACGGGTTGGTGCATAGCGTGGCGTTTGCCCCGGCGGAAGAGTTGAAAGGCGATTTCGTGAATACGTCGAGGGAAGGATTTCGCATTGCGCATGATGTGAGCGTGTACTCGCTGATTGCCGTGACGAGGGCCGCGGCGCCGTTGATGACCGAGGGTGGAGGGGTTGTTACGTTGACATACTATGGTGCCGAGAAGGTGGTGCCCAAATATAACGTGATGGGCGTGGCGAAAGCGGCTCTGGAAGCGACGGTACGATACCTGGCGAATGATCTGGGGCCGAAAGGGATACGCGTGAACGCGATTTCGGCCGGGCCGATCAAGACGCTGGCGGCTCGGGGAATTTCACAGTTGGGAGAGATGCTCAAGGCGCATGCGGAGCGGTCGCCATTGAAGCGAAATGTAGACCCGGCGGAAGTGGGAGGGACGGCGGCATTTTTGCTGTCGGAGGCGGGGTCGGGAATTACAGGTGAAACAATCTACGTAGATTGCGGATATAACATTATGGGGTTTTAGACGAGATTGAAAAGGGTTCCTCGCTGCGCTCGGAATGACGAGTCAGGGCGGGATGGATATTAACGGCAGACTTAAAGCATAACACGCAAACTTAAAACCGAAGACTATCCACATGGCGGAACCACTGACGATTGCGATTGATGGGCCTGCGGGGTCGGGGAAGAGCACCGTGGCCCGGCGCGTGGCGTCGATGCTGGGGTACCTGTATCTGGATAGCGGGGCGATGTACCGGGCGGTGGCGCTGAAAGCATTGCAGCGCGGGATTCCATCGGAGGACGATGCGCAATTGGAGGCGCTGGCCCGCGAGACACATATCGAGCTGAGGGCCCCGACGGCGGAACAGAACGCGGCAGGGTTGAAAAATCGCGTGTTCCTGGATGGACGGGAAGTCACAGAAGAGATTCGCACGGGAGACGTGGCGCGGGCGGCTTCGCAGTTGGCGACGATTTCAGGAGTGCGGGCGGTGCTGGTGTCGGAACAGCAGCGGGCGGGCCAGGGCGGCGGCGTGGTGATGGAAGGGCGAGACATTGGGACGGTGGTGTTTCCGGATGCGGAGTTGAAGATCTTTCTGGAGGCTTCGCCAGAAGTGCGGGCGCAGCGGCGGTGGAAAGAACATCAGGAAAAGGGAGAGCAGCTGACGCTGCTGGAGGTTTTGCAGGAAGTGCGGGAGAGGGATAAGCGCGACCGCGAGAGGAAAGTCTCACCCCTGGTGCGCGCGAAGGATGCGGTGCTCGTCGATAACACGGCGATGGGAATTGAAGAGACGGCGCGGTTGATTGTTTTTCTTGCCAACGAGCGCGAAAAGTGAAATGGTACGGACCTCGCAGAGGGATGAATGAAACTCCATTCCTTGTTCAGGCTCGGTGTGTTTGGAATTGCGGGTTGCTCCTGCCGCTGATTGCCGGCTCGCGCTCAGATATCTCGATGTCCAACATCCAAAACGAAGAGACCCGGAAGTTTCGGGTGTTTCTTTCGGACGATTGGAAACGCTGGATGGAAGAGATGCCGGAGTTCGCAACGTTCGTGGGCTATCCGGGGCAGAACCGGCGATGGAGTGACGATTCACCAGCGGGGAGAGACGGGCGGATCCAATATTTTCCATACGGCGTGACACCGATCCCGGATTACGTCGTGCCGTCGCAGACAACCGCGTTTTGTCTGCTGCGCCTTTCTTTAGAGGCCGGCGGAGGAGGCTTTTTGGAGGGCGGACTGGTAGGAGTCGGGAATGGAGTCCTCGGGGCAGCCGAGGCGTTCGACGTAGGAGGTGAGCTGCGACCATTCGGCGCGCTCGAGGGCAAGGAGAAGTTCGTAGACATCGCGGAAACGGTTCTCACCGCCGATAAGCGCGGTCTTCACCTCCGGGGAAACGGGCAGGGAATTCAGGACCTCGGCAATGGGCTTGTCGAGAAGCGCGTCGGTGATAGAGAGCAGGCCCATGAGGAAGAGACTGGACTTTTTCTCGCCGAGACCGACACAACCAGAAAAATCCTCGCAGAAATAACCACGGGCGAGAGCGGTACGGACGAGTTCAGGAGGCTTGCCAGTGCCCATTGCCACGACGGCAAAGACGGAGACCCGGCGGCGAAATTCCTGCTCGCCAAGATGGGAAAGGGCCTGGCGGACGCTATGGACTTCCGTTCGCATACCGAGCAGAGGAGAATTCAGGTAGCGCAGAAGGCGATAGAAGAGGGGGGGCTCGCGCTTGAGAAGGGACTCGATCGCGGCGAAGTCGAGTTCGGGCCTGGCGACGCAGTTTATGAGCTCCAGCAGAACGAGCTTGTCGCCGGGGATTTCGTGGGTTTCGATCATGGAGGGCTTGCAGAAGAAATAGCCCTGAAAGTAGGAAAAGCCGAGATGACGGGCCTCAGCGAGCTCCTGCTCTGTTTCCACTTTTTCGGCGAGGAGTGCGATCTTGCCGGTAGCATACTTTTTGGCAAGGCCTTCACGGGCGCCGGCGTCGAGAAGCTGGAAATCCACTTTGAGGAACTGCGCGAGTTCGACGAGAGGAGCCATTTTGGGGTCATCGACAAAATCGTCGAGCGCGAGGACGTAACCCGCGGAGCGCAAATGGCGGCAGATGGAGACGATTTCGTCCGTGGGATTCACGGTCTCGAGAATCTCAACGACAATGCGCTCCGGCGGAAGAAGACGGACCGCGCCGACACGAAGGGCAATCTCATCGACGTTCATGAATGCGCGTGCATGACCGGTGAGATTCTGCAGGTCAAAGAGCGTAACCGAATCCGCGATGACGCTGGAGGAAGCGTTTCTCGAAGGCTGAAAGTAGTTCTGGGGACCGCCGCGGAACAACAGTTCATAGGCGAAGACGTTCAGCCTTTGGTCGAAGATCGGTTGGCGCGCAATGAAGCGTTCGTGCATGCAAACATGCCCTTGTAGCAGTCAGACGATAAAACGGGGAGCTGAAGGCCCGCCACGGCATCGTATCAGGAGACAAAACCGCCTGCGGAAAGGGAGGTGCCGTGTGTTTTCCGAAAACCGGAATAGCCAACAGCCGTTAGCCGAAGCCAATAGCTGAAAGCCAGGAAACAAAACTGGAATCCCAGCTCGAGACTTGAAACTGGCTTCCTCAGGCTGGGGACGACATGGAGTTGAGGAATTCGTTGTTGTTTTTCGATTTGGTCAGGCGGCTGAGCAGCAGCTCCATCGCTTCGACGGTAGAGAGTGGGCTGAGCACCTTGCGCAAGACCCACACACGGCTGAGTTCCTCGGGTGGAAGAAGCAGTTCGTCCTTGCGGGTGCCGGAGCGCTGAATATCGATGGCCGGGAAGACGCGCTTATCGGCGAGGCGGCGGTCGAGGTAGATTTCCATGTTGCCGGTGCCCTTGAATTCCTCGAAAATCACATCGTCCATGCGGCTGCCGGTGTCAATGAGCGCTGTAGCGATGATGGTGAGCGAGCCACCCTCTTCGACGTTACGGGCGGCGGCGAAGAACCGGCGCGGGCGCTGCAGAGCATTGGCGTCAATACCGCCGGAGAGGACTTTGCCCGAAGGCGGCGTGACGGCGTTGTAGGCGCGGGCAAGACGAGTAATCGAGTCTAGAAGCACGACGACATCTCGTTTGTGCTCGACCAGACGCTTGGCCTTTTCCAAGACCATTTCGGCGACTTGGATGTGCCGTTGGGGGGGCTCATCAAAGGTGGAGCTGATGACTTCGCCCTTGACGGTGCGTTGCATGTCCGTGACTTCTTCCGGGCGCTCGTCGATGAGGAGCACGATGAGCGCGACTTCCGGATGATTGATGGTGATGGAATTGGCGATGGACTGCAGCATCATGGTCTTGCCGGTGCGCGGCGGAGCGTTGATCAAACCGCGCTGGCCTTTGCCGACAGGGCAGAGAAGATCGAGGACTCGACCGGTGAGATTTTCCTTCACCGTTTCCATTTTCAGGCGGCCCTGAGGATAGAGCGGGGTGAGGTTATCGAAGAAGATCTTGTTACGAGCGACCTCGGGATCTTCGAAATTGACGGCCTCAACCTTAATCAGCGCGAAATAGCGCTCGCCATCCTTGGGAGGACGGACCTGCCCGGAGACGGTGTCACCGGTGCGAAGATCGAACTTACGAATCTGCGACGGGGAGACGTAGATGTCGTCCGGGCCTGGGAGATAGTTGTATTCGGGAGCGCGGAGGAAACCGAAGCCGTCGGGGAGGCATTCGAGGACGCCTTCCGAAAAGATCAGGCCGCTTTTCTCCGTCTGCGCGCGAAGGATCTGGAAGATCAACTCCTGCTTACGCATACCGCTGGCGCCGGGAATGTTCAATTCCTTGGCAATCTTGGCCAGATCGGTGATGTTCTTTTCCTTGAGCTCGGCCAGACTTATGCTCACTTCATTTCTTGCTTCTGAGTTTGTTTCTTTTGCCATATATCCTGACTTTAGTGATGTGTTGATTGTGTTGAACTTGACCTTGCAATTTCCGGAACTGGACTGTGTGGTGGTGTACCTTCCGGCGGAACTGACGGACCGCCAGGGCGGGCAAACCAAACTGCCTGCAACCGGATTGCAGCCCCAGACTTGAACCGTACGGCAGCCCGCGGGTGCAGACCGTGCCTGGGAAACTGCCTAGTTGGTCAAACTCGTGTCTTTATCGGCGCCACCGGCGTACGGCTCGGCTACGGACGCAACCCCAGAGTGTTCCAGCGGAACAATCGGCCGTTCCAGCGCGATCTGCAACACTTCATCCATGATTTCCACGAAGTGTATCTTCAGGCTGGAGAGTATCTCCTGGGGGATTTCCGCAAGGTCTTTCTCATTATCCTTCGGAAGGATGATGGTACGCAAGCCCATTCGATGAGCGGCCAGGAGTTTTTCCTTGACCCCGCCGATGGGAAGGACTTTGCCGCGCAGGGTGATTTCGCCGGTCATAGCCACGTCGCAGCGAACCGGATTGCGAGTGAGCGCGCTGACAATGGAGGTGCAGATGGTGATTCCGGCGGAAGGGCCGTCCTTGGGGATGGCGCCTTCGGGCACGTGCACGTGAATATCGAGGGTCCGGTAGAAGTCCTTTTGCAGGCCGAATTGTTCGGTGCGCGAGCGCACATAGCTCATGGCGGCCTGCGCGGATTCCTGCATCACTTCCCCGAGTTTGCCGGTGGGAGTGAGGCGGCCCTTGCCTTCCATGATGGTGGCTTCGACAGCGAGGACGGAGCCGCCGACTTCAGTCCAGGCAAGGCCGGTGGCCAGGCCGATTTCGTTGTGCTTCTCAAGCCACATTTCGCGGAATTTAAGGACGCCGAGGTAGTCCTTCACATTTTCGGACGTGATTTCGACGGAGGTTTCCGGGCCGTCGGTGACGACGCGGCGAGCCATCTTGCGGGCAATGTTCTGGATTTCGCGCTCAAGGTTGCGAACCCCGGCTTCGTGCGTGTAATGGCGAATCAGATGAAGCAGACCGTCTTCGGTGAAGTTGAGATTTTTTTCTGACAGCCCCGTGGCTTCACGGGCTCGCTTGACCAGGAAGCGCTTGGCGATTTCGAGCTTTTCCTGCTCCGTGTAACCGGGAAGTCGCAGGATTTCCATGCGGTCCTGCAGCGGCTGAGGAATGGTGTGCAGCACGTTTGCCGTGCAGACGAACATGACCTTCGAAAGATCGTATTCCACGTCCAGGTAATGATCGGTGAAGGCGTGGTTAAGCTCGGGATCGAGGACTTCCATAAGGGCGGCGGACGGATCGCCGCGAAAGTCCGTGGACATCTTGTCAACTTCGTCCAAAACGAAGATTGGATTCACGGTGCCGGCCTTCTTCATCATCTGGATGATCTGGCCGGGCAGGGCGCCGATGTAGGTACGGCGATGGCCGCGGATTTCGGCTTCATCGCGCACACCACCGAGGGAGACGCGGACGAATTTTCTGCCGGTGGCATGTCCGATGGACATGGCGAGAGAAGTCTTGCCAACGCCCGGGGGCCCGACGAAGCAGAGAATCGAGCCTTTGGGGTTCTTAACCAGCTGGCGAACGGCGAGGAATTCGAGGATGCGCTCTTTGACCTTATCCAGGCCGTAGTGCTCCTTGTTCAGAATGTCCTCGGCAGCCTTGATGTCGCGAATCTCTTTCGAGCGCTTCTTCCACGGCACGGCAATGAGCCAATCCACGTAATTGCGGCTGACCGTGGATTCGGCGGACATGGCAGGCATGAGTTCCAGGCGCTTCAGTTCGGCAATGGCTTTTTCATGCACCTCTTTGGGCATGCCGGCGGCATCGATCTTTTTCTTCAACTCTTCAACTTCGTTCTTTTCGCCACGGCCGAGTTCCTTCTGGATGGCCTTGAGCTTTTCGTTGAGGTAATACTCTTTCTGGGCACGCTCCATCTGGCGCTTGACGCGGGTGTTGATGTTGCGGTCGACATTCAGTTTTTCGAGTTCGATCTCGAGAATATCGGCGACGCGGTTGAGGCGTTCGAGAGGATCAGCGGTTTCAAGCAAGTCCTGCTTTTCGTCGACGGGTAGCTGCAGATTGGCGGCAATGGTGTCTGAAAGGCGCGAGGGATCGTCGACCCGGGCGGCGGCGATCATGGTATCGTAATTCAGGCTCTGGGAAAGCTTGATGAACTGCTCGTAGAGATTAGTGACCTTCTGGACGAGTTGTTCAACCTGAGGTGTGACCTCAATGCGAGCGGCCAGCAGACGAAGATTGGCGCGGAAGAAGCCTTCTTCGGAGCTGATGGAAAGGGCACGGGCGCGCTCCACCCCTTCCACAAGTACCTTGATGTTGCCGTCGGGCAGTTTCACGCTTTGAACGATGTTGGCGAGGGTGCCGACGGCATAGATTTCTTCAGGCTTGGGGTCGTCGATCGAAGCGTCATGCTGGGTGGAGAGAAAGATCTTCTTGTCACCGGCAAGGGCCTCTTCAAGCGCGCGAACGCTGGCTTCGCGGCCGACAATGAACGGCGTCATCTGCTGCGGAAAAATAACCATGTCGCGCACCGGCATCATCGGTACGCGCTTCATTTCCTGTTTCTCACGAGTAAACATGCAGGCCCCTGATTCCCCCAGCGGCCCGAATCGACCGTCATCCGGCTTTTTCGAGCAAGCTCCAATTGATTTCGCGGCCCCTGACCATGTCGGCGGTAACCACGAAATCGCGCACTCTCTTCTGCATCGGGAGGTGGTACATCAACTCCAGCATGAGGTCTTCGAGAATCATACGCAAGCCGCGCGCGCCGACCTTGCGCTGAAGAGCCAACTCCGCCACGGTCTCCAGGGCATCATCGGTGAAGCGCAAACGAACATTTTCGAACTCAAAGAGCCGCTGGTATTGCTTCAAGAGAGCGTTCTTGGGCTCGGTAAGAATCTTCATGAGGGCGGTCTTATCCAGATCGCTCATGACGCCGGCAACGGGGAGCCGGCCAACGAATTCGGGGATGAGGCCGTACTTGATTAAGTCCGTAGGCTGAACCTGTTCGAGAAGTTCGGTATTGCGGCGCTGCGCGGTGGACGGCTGGGTATCCGTATGGAAGCCGAGAGAGCGGTGACCCACGCGACGCTCGATGATCTTTTCCAGCCCCACAAAGGCGCCACCGCAAATGAATAAGATGTTCGTGGTGTCCACCGGGGTAAATTCCTGGTGCGGGTGCTTACGGCCACCCTGGGGAGGAACGTTGGCAACAGTGCCTTCCAGAATCTTCAGAAGGGCTTGCTGCACGCCTTCGCCGCTCACGTCGCGGGTGATCGACGGGTTCTCGTCCTTCTTGGCGATTTTGTCGATCTCGTCAATATAAATGATGCCTTGCTGGGTCTTCTGTACGTCGCCATCGGCGGCCTGGAGTAGCTTCAAAATGATGTTCTCGACATCCTCACCTACGTAGCCAGCCTCGGTGAGGGTGGTGGCGTCGACGATAGCGAAGGGAACGTCCAGCATGCGGGAAAGCGTCTGGGCAAGAAGAGTCTTGCCAGTGCCGGTTGGACCGATGAGAAGAATGTTGGACTTGCTAAGCTCCACTTCACCGGGCTGCTTGTTCAGGAAGATGCGCTTGTAGTGGTTGTAGACGGCTACAGCAAGTTTCTTTTTGGTGCGGTCCTGCCCGATGACGTAGCTATCCAGGAACTGCTTGATTTCAGGCGGGCGCGGCAGACGGCGGGCCGGAGCGGCAGCCTGCTCCCGCTTTTCGTCCTCCAGGATAGTCTGGCAGACCCCGACGCACTCATTGCAGATATAGGCGCGCGGATAGTCGGAGGGCGAACTGATCAGCTTTTCCACCTGTTCCTGCGTCTTGTGACAAAAGGAACAGCGAAGCGGCTCGTCTGGGCTATATTTTTTCACGTGTGAACAGGCCTCTCCTCCAGATGGACCCTGGAGCTTGATTCCTCATTGTAGGCTGAAACTTTCCCCCGGCGAAACAGAATATCGAGCCTTTGCCGTCTAACAGGAACTCGCTGTGGAATACTTTGATTCAGGGCAACCACCCTTGGCGGCAACGTGACAACCAGAATTCCCAAGCTCTTTACCGGTGCTTGAAGATGATCTCGTCGATCATCCCGTATTCCTTGGCTTGCTCCGGATTCATGATGTAATCGCGCTCGACATCCTTTTCGATGCGTTCAACGGGCTGGCCGGTATGTTTGGCAAGAAGGTTGTTGATGGTGGAGCGCATGCGCAAGATTTCCTTGGCATGGAGGTCGATGTCGGTGGCCTGGCCTCCGAGGCCGCTCATCCAGGGCTGGTGAATCAGGATGCGAGAGTTCGGCAAGGAAAAGCGCTTCTTCGGAGCGCCGCCGACGAGAAGAACAGCGGCAATGGAAGCGGCCTGGCCCACGCAAGTGGTCACCACGTCCGGCTTGACAAACTGCATGGTGTCGTAAATGGCGAAGCCGGCGGTGATCGAGCCGCCTGGAGAATTGATATACAGCTGGATGTCCTTCTCCGGATCCTCGGCTTGCAGGAAAAGCATCTGGGCGGTGGCAAGATTAGCGACATGATCGTCGATCGGAGTGCCAATAAAGATGATGTGTTCCTTGAGGAGGCGAGAATAGATATCGTAGGCCCGCTCACCCCGGCTGGTCTGCTCGACGACCATGGGAACTAGAGTGGTGGCGCGGTATAGCGGTTCTTCGAAGTTTTTCATTTGTGAGAGTTTGCCTGTAAAGCCGAGGGTGGAATCACTTGGCGCTTGCGGCGACGGTCTTGACCCGCGCATTTTGCGCCAGCCAATCCACAGTTTTGTCACTCCGCAGCTTCGCTTTCATCCTATCGAGGGCACCCTGCTTTGTCAAACGCGCGCGAATTGCCTCTGCGGATTCGCCGCTATGGCTGGCCATGTGCGCGAGCTCGTGCTGCAGTTCTTCCTCGGTAACATCGATCTTTTCTTCGCTGGCGATGCGGTCGATCACCAGCTCGGCCTTGACGTCATCGCGAGCGCGTTCTTCCTGGCGCTTGCGGAGGGTGACCCAGTCCACGTTCACGGCACGAGGGTCGACTCCCTGTTGGGCCAGCGAGCGAACAACCCGTTCGAGACGCACGTCCATCTGATGCTCGACGAGGGATTCGGGTACTGGAAAGTCATGTAGTTTGACGATTTCCGCGAGGATTTTTTCGCGCTGGAGGTCCTTCTGGCGGTGATCGCGCTCGTGCTCAAGGCCTTCGCGGACCTTTTTCTTAAGCTCTTCTAAAGAGGTGGCATCGCTGACGTCCTTGGCGAATTCGTCGTTGAGTTCGGGGAGCTTCTTCGTCTTGATGCCGAGGACGTCGACGGTGTAATGGAACTTCCTGCCAGCGAGCTTGGCGTCGGGGTAGTCGGCGGGATAGTCGACGTCGAAGTTCTTGTGATCAGCAACATTGGCGCCACGGAGATTCTCGTTGAAAGGTTCCATGGTTTCTTCGGCCCCGACGTGGCAGAGCACACTTTCGGCCTGAAGAGGATCACCGCCGCCTTCAGGGGTACCCAGCAACTTGACCTGGACGAAATCGCCGTTCTGCGCGGCGCGGCCTTCGACGGGGGCGAACGCCGCGGCGCGTTGCTGCATTTCGGCCAGAGCAGCGGCCACGCTTTCGTCGGTAACGTTCATCTCCGGCATTTCGATTTCGAGGTTCTTGTAATTGGCCAGGGAGAATTCCGGCAGCACTTCGAAGGAGGCGCGAAACTTCAGCGGCTGCCCTTCGTTGTATTCGAGCTTGTCGACCTGCGGTTGGGAAACCGGGGTCAGCTTGGCTTCGGCAACGGCTTTTTCTACGCGCTCCGGGACGAGGGTCTGCAGGACCTCTCCCTTAATGTCACTGGCGAAGCGTTTCTTAATCAGGGAAATCGGCGCCTTGCCGGGACGAAATCCCGGGACGCGCGCAATCTTCGCAAAGTCCTTGGCTACCTTTTCGGTGGCTTTGCTGACTTCCTCGGCCGGGATTTCCAGGTCCATTTCCTTCCGGCAAGTTGCTTCCGCCATTTCGTGTTCTCCTCTTGCAGATTCCAAGGTCAATAAAGATCGTTCCCGGCTCCGCCGAAAGTCAATGCCTCAGGGCGCTTTGCGTCCGAGGCTGAAGCCTAGGCTACAATATCCGGACTTTGCTCGAAGTTTCTGGAATCACCCTGTGGTAATCCGGCGGGCTATTTCGGCATAACCTGCATAAAAAATTATAGGGGAGGGACGGGCGGCGGTCAATGAATCGCGCCGTGGATGCTGTGGATTCGGTCATCTTTTGGGCTGGTTGTCAGAGGCATTACTTGTTGAGGCAAAAGACGTAAACGGGTATCGCATCGATGCGGTCCCAGCCCGTTGAGGAATCTGCCGCCTCAGGCAGGAAGCGCCGTTTGATTTTTTGGCTTAGGCGGAATCGCTGGCTGGTTCATGCTTCAAAGGCGAAGGCATGCTGTCACAACACTTTTCCTGAAAATTGCGTCGTTGTTCGATTGAAAAAGAAACAGAGAGTACCCCACTTCGCAGACCCAGTCTCGGAATGACAGCTCGGGCGGTGTGTGGCTCGCCGTTCTAGGGCAGGGCGAAGGCGAGAAGGTAGTCGCCTTGCTTGGTGCCGAGTTTGCCGTGTCCTCCGGCCGCGATGACGAGATACTGCTTGCCATTCAGGGTGTAGGTCATGGGTGTGGCCTGGCCACCCGCGGGGAGTTCGTACTTCCAAACTTCCTGGCCGGTATCAGAATTGAAAGCACGGAGGTAGTTGTCCATCGCGGCCGCGGTAAAGACCAGTCCCCCCGCTGTGACCATGGGGCCACCCAGCGTGATGGTTCCGGTGTTCTTGCCGGGAATGAAGCTTCCGAGAGGGACATCCCAAGCCAATCTTCCGGTAAACAGGTCGACGGCGGCGACAGTACCCCAGGGCGGCTGATTGCAGGGGAGTCCGCTCGGAGCGAGCAGGGGCGTGCGAAACATGCCATAGGGCGCACCGGTCTGACGCGCGAATTCGCCGTGCAAGCGGTCGGAATCGGGGGCATTCTTGCGGGCATCCTCGAATTCATGGCGTGGGATTAACTTGGCGAAGATAATCAAGCGATTTGTGTCCGCAATCAGGAGATGGCGCTCGGGATCATAGGCGGCGCTACCCCAGTTCACACCTCCCACGTTGCTCGGGAAAACCATGGTGCCTTGCAGGCTAGGAGGAGTGAAGATTTCGCCGCTGCGCGCGGCCCTGATTTTGTCTTCGCACCACTGGCGCTCCTGCGCGTCTTTACCCCAGGCGTCTTCGGGAGAGAGTTTTTCCGGCACGAGGTGAATGGTTGTGTTCGGTTGCGTGGGCGAGGACTCTTCGCCGGGAATGTCGCTTCTTGCAACGGGCTCTTCGTGCACGGGCAGCAGCGGCGCGCCGGTCCAACGGTTCAGAACGAACACACGGGCCATTTTTGTGCTGATGGCAATCGCGGGAGTGCCGTCTTTCCAGGTGAAGAGCGTGGGTTGCGAGGCGACATCGTAGTCCCAAAGATCGTGATGCACGACCTGGAAGCCCCAGACAAATTCTCCGGTGCCGGCTTTCAGGGCGACGACGGAGTTCGCCCACTTGTTGTCACCTTTGCGAATGCCGCCGTAGTAGTCAGGGCTGGCGCTGCCCGTGGGGATGAAGACGAGTCCATGTTCGGGATCGACAGAGAGCGTGGACCAGGCGTTGCCGGCACCGGTGCGCGGCTCCGTTTGATAGGCCCACGGAGCGATGGGGTCCCAAGTCCAGCGGAGGCTGCCGGTGCGAACCTCAAAAGCGCGCACGATACCACGCTCGAGAGTGACGGCCCGGTTGTCGCCGATGGAAGACCCGGTTATGACGAGGTCTTTGTAAATTGCCGGAGCTGAGGTGACCTGGTAATCGCCGGGATCGCGCAGCTTCACGCCGTTGGTGAGGTCAACTTCGCCGTTGCTGCCGAAATCGGTGCAGGGTTTTCCCGTGGCGCCGTCGAGGGCGATGAGGCGGGCATCGAGTGTGCCGATGAAAATGCGAAGCGCGCAGGGTTGGCCGGGCTTGGCAGAGGCGTCACGCCAAGCGGAGACGCCACGCGACGTGACCTCGGAAGCGCCGTAGGGAAGCTCGAGCTTTGGGTCGAACTCCCAGAGTTTTGCTCCGGTAACGGCGTTGAGAGCAATGACGTGGTCGTAAGGAGTGCTGAGGAAGAGCACGCCGTCGACAAGGATGGGAGTGGCTTCGAAGGCGGCTTTGTGGTCGAGTTCTTGGTCGTGAGGGAGCGCGCCGGTTCGGAAAGTCCAGGCCACCTGGAGTTGCGCGACATTGTTTGGGTTGATCTGCTTGGCGGGCGAGTAGCGCGTGCCGCCAGGATCGTTGCCGTATGTAGGCCAGCCGGTGTCGGCGGGGGAATTGGTTTGGGCGGCGGAGGGTGCGGGGATCAGGGCAAGCAGCAGAAGGGGAGAGAAGCAGCGAAGAAATGCAGAAATGAGTCGCGTTCCCATGATGGCTCCCTAGTGGGTTGTTTGAGGGTTGGAATTATGCCCCAGTTTGTTGGAGGAGTGGAAGAGCGCCACGAAGGCATGGAGGAGAATATTTGGAGTTCGAGCGCAATGTTTCTGATACGCTGGCCGAGCAAGAATCCGAGGGAAGAGGAGAATCAAAGTGACCGTCGTGGCAGGAGTGGATCTGGGCGGAACGGCCGTCAACTACACGTTATTGGACCAGCAGGACAAGTTCTTGATCGAAGGGTTGTGCGAATATCCCGCGCTTTCAAAGCAGGGGCCGGACGTCTGTCTGAAGCAGATAGCGGACGGATTGAAGATTGCAACGGATCGGACGGGAGTGAGGCTTGACGATGTGGTCGCAGTAGGCCTCGACACACCGGGGCCAGCCAGCGCCGCTGGGCAGTTGAGCGCGCGAGGTTCGACGAACTTCGTCCACCCGCAGTGGGCAGGCTTTGACATACGCGAAGGGCTGGCGCATAAACTGGGCAAACCTGTCTGTTATTTGAATGACGCGAATGCCGCAGCGCTTTGGGGCCACTTCGCGATCTTTGGGGCCAACAGCAAAGAGACTTCCATATCGATAGTTATCGGCACCGGAAACGGCGGTGGCATCATTCTTGACGGCAAAGTGGTAAAGGGGAAAAACGGTTTTGGCGGAGAACTGGGGCACGTACTGATTCCGTATCAGAGCATTGCCGGAAGCGGTGGAATCCATCCGCTGTGTAACTGCGGAAGAACGGGCGATTTGGAGTCGCTGTGCTCTTTAACCGCGATTGAAGGGAACATACTGCCGTATCTTCTGCCGCGCTATCCAGGGCATGAGTTGGGGAAGCAGGACCTCCACCAGGCGGCCAAGTTCGTGCGCGGACTTGCGGACAAGGGGGATCGGCTGAGCAGAGAAGTCTTCCGCATTCAGGCTCATGCGCTGGGGCTTTTCTTCGATGAGATGGTGAATACGTTCGATCCCGATGCGCTGATTGTGGGAGGGGGAGCGATCGAGGCGAGTCCCGAGTTCCAGCGTTGGTTCATGGAAGAGATTCGGGCGGGAATGCCTCCGCAGCGGGAGGAACAGGCCGGTATTCCCATCCACATCATGCCGAATGGAGACACCGCGGGCGCCCGTGGCGCGGCGATTGAAGCTTCAAACCTGGCGAGAGAAAGCGGGCTGTTCTGATTACCCTTGAATAATGGAAGCCGGAGCGCGGGGTTTCACCTGTAGGTGATCGCGAGCCTGCTGCGCTACACTGTGGCGGCCATGACTGTCATAGATGAAGTGCTGGTTGCGAACGAGATTTATGCGCGCAAACACGAGTTGCGGCGGCTTACCCCACGGCCGGAGCGCAAACTGGCGGTGTTGACCTGTATGGATACGCGGCTTTCGATTGTCACGATGGGCCTGAAGGCTGGAGACGCGCACATCATCCGAAATGCGGGCGGGATCGTGACGGACGATTCCTTGAGATCCCTGCTGGTATCGCACTATCTGTTGGGAACGGAAGAGTTCATGATCATCAACCACACGGATTGTGGCTTGATGCATACGTCCGAACAGGACTTGCGCACGCGCATACAAAATCGCGCGGGGACGGCGGCGATCGCTCCGGCGTTTTTCTATGCGTTTCAGAATATTGAGGAGAATGTCCGTCATCAATTGGAGAAACTGTGTAGCCATCCATGGGTGCCCCGGGAAGTTGCGGTTCGCGGGTTCATCTACGATGTCAGCAGCGGCCTGTTGCGAGAGGTGAAGTGAACGAGACCGTGCCAGCGGCCGTGAAGACCGCGACACGGTTTTGACTAGGATTTACTGCAAGCTTGCGCTACCCTTTTTAGACATCGGACGCCGGGTTCGATGAAACAAGGAGGCTTTCTCGATGAAGTATTTGGCTCCAATTCTTACGGTGAGCGCGATGTTGGCCTTCGCCGCATACGCACAGGATGTTGTTACCGCCGTTCATGGCACCGTCACCAAGCTCGACTCCTCAACAAAGACGATGGCGGTCAAGACCAAGGATGGAACCGAACAGACCGTGCATTTTGTCGATAAGACTACGGTATGGGGTGTGGACAAAACTGCCGCGGGAGCAAAGGACTCCTTCAAGGGACTTTCGGAGGGTTCCGAAGTTGTGGTTCACTACAGCGAAAAGGGCGGAGAGAAGACCGCGACAGAAGTCGACAAGGTGGGCAAGGACGGCCTAAAGTATATGGATGGCACGGTCACCAAAGTCGGCAAGGATGGGAAGACCGTCGTCGTGAAGGCTGCTGACGGCACCGAACACACGTTCAGTGTTGTCGGGCGTGATACCGCCGACACTGCCAAGGAGCTCGGCAAGGGCACGGATAAGGCGGGAAAGACAACGGTCTATTACACGGAAGAGGGCGGCAAGAAAGTGGCGCACTTCTTCGAAAAGCTTTAATCAGCTGAAATCGGATGAAGGTCGGCGGAATTTCCGTCGGCCTTTTTCTTTTTGTGGATTATCATGAGCCTCCTGGATTTGCAGGATCAGGAGTCTCCCTTGAGAAACAGCGCGATTTTACTGGTACAGTGTCTGGACCGAAAGGGACTGGACGCGACGATCGCAGAGTTTATTTACCGGTACGATGGCAACATTCTTCATTTCGAACAGCACCAAGCGGGAGAAGAACGATACTACCTGGCACGCGTGGAATGGGACCTGGAAGGTTTCCGGCTGAATCTGGACGATTTCGACGGGGCGTTTGGACCGATCGCGCACAAGTTCGGCATGAACTGGTGTATCCGGTTGGGCAACTACCGGCCGCGCGTGGCGATTTTTGTTTCGAAGTATGACCATTGCCTGGTGGACTTGCTTTACCGGCAACGGAATGGCGAGATGGCCTGCGATTTCCCGCTGATTATCAGCAATCATCCGGATACAAAGAGACACGCCGATTTTTATGGTGTGCCGTTTCACCTTATTCCTGTGACCAAAGAGAACAAACCGCAAGCGGAAGCGGAACAATTGAAGTTGCTGCAGAGTAACAGGATAGATCTAGTGGTGCTGGCGCGTTATATGCAGGTCCTGTCGTCTGAATTCATACTGCACTACCCGCAGCCCATCATCAATATCCATCATTCGTTTTTGCCGGCGTTTGTAGGGGCCAAGCCACATCAGCAGGCCTACGACCGAGGGGTGAAGCTAACAGGCGCGACGGCGCACTACGTTACGGAAGTTCTGGACGATGGGCCGATCATCGAACAGGGCGTGGTGCGGGTATCCCATCGGGATTCGCTGGAGGACTTGGTGGAGAAGGGAAGGGATGTGGAGAAGGTCGTGCTATCGCGGGCGGTGCGGTGGCATATCGAGAATCGGATTTTGTTGTTCGGGAATAAGACGATCATTTTTGAGTAATGAACGCAGGGACGCACGCATTCCAAAGAAAGAGGATTCGCCAATCCGCAGACTCGTCCGGAATGATGGGACTGGTTAGCAGACCTTCAGAGCGGCCCGCCTCGGGAAGGCGACCTATAAGAGCAAAGAACCTCGAGAGGCCGCCTCGGAGCCCTGCTAGTCGGCCGCAATTGAGTGGGCCAGGCCATGAGTTAAGTCCTTGTGAAGGAGGCGGTGGAAGAGGTGTTCACCGGCTTCGCGGCGTACGGAGAGACGGCCCGCGACGTAGGCGCGGGAGGCGAGGCCACGCTGCACGGAATCGCAGATGGCCATATCTTCGTCCTGTACCTTTTCGCTGACGGCGATGCTGTCGCGATGCTGCTGCGCGGCGGCGGGGCTGACATCCGCGAAGTAGTAGTCGAAGATCACGGCGCATTTACCGACGCCGAGGGGAAGCACGAGGTTCGTATCCATTACGCCGGAGTAGGCGTTGATCATGAAATTCGGATAGACCCAAAGATAGAAAGCGTGACCTTGACGCGTGGCACCGATAGCGGCGTCGGCCGCGCTGGAGGCATCGAGCGGGCTGGACTGGAGACAGGAGCGCTCATAATTCTCGATGGTGTACTTCGTGTACTCGACGACGCTGCTGAGTCCTTTGTGCGCATGGGGGACGTGATAGCCGCCATCTAGGTAATTGTCGACGTACACCTTCCAGTTGCAACTGAGCGTGTAGATGCGGCGATCAAAATAGTGCAGCTTCTCGGTGAGCCGCAGTGGCGCGACGAGCGAAGGCACTTTGCCGAGGAAGTCGGTCAGGGGAGCTGCCTTGCCATCCAGATTCACGAAGATGAAATTCTCCCAGGTGTCCAGGCGGATGGGGACGAGTCCGTTGTCTTTGCGATCGAAATTGCAGACGGTTTCGAACTCGACCATCCCCTTGAGAGCGCCGTCGTTGCCGTAGGTCCAGCCGTGATAAGGGCAGCGGAATTGCTTGGCGCATCCGGCGAGTTGCGGCTCGACGGCGGCGGCATGGTGCCGGCAGACATTGTAAAAGGCGCGGAGCCTGCCGTCTTCGCTGCGGACGATGAGCAGCGGTTCCTCGTTGACATCGATGGTGAAGAATTGCCCTGGTTCCCTGGCTTGGTCGAGCCTTCCGACGACTTGCCAGCTGGCCGCGAAGACGCTATCGCGTTCGAGTTGAGCGATGCGCGCATCAAAATACCAGGGGGCGGGAATGGTCCAGGCTTTTTCGAGAGGATCGCCCGGATTGTATAAGCTCAAGATTTCGTGGACACTGCGCTCCATGAAAGACTCCGCGACCACCATTATGACTGCGTGGGCTTATTCTCCTGCACGGGCAAGCAGACAGGCAAGTACGGGGGATTGTGGGATGGGTAGCTTGCGTGGGCAAAGGCGCTCAGCTACCATCCCGCCAGAACTGAAAATGGAAGAATGTTGAATCTTCGCTCTTTTTTGTCAGGAGGATGGCCGTGAGCTTTGCAAAGAAAAATGCTCCTTATTGGTTGCTGCTATTTGGGGTGCTCCTCATGTTGGCGGTTCGTGCGAGGGTGGTTCGCGTACCGGAACACATTGTCCTGGGAGCGGAAAGAATTAATGTGCAAACGGCACAGAATGCCGCTCCGGTAAGCCTTGGCGATTTCAGGAATGGCTTCGCGTCTGTTCTTGGACCAGCGCTTCCGGCGGTGGTGAATATTTCGTCCACCAAAATTGTGAAATCCCAAAGAAATGTGCCAGATTTTTTCAATGACCCGATGTTCCGGCAGTTTTTCGGTAATCAGCCTCCTCCCGGGATGTCGCAAGGGCCGGAGTCGGAACGGGAGTTTGGCTTGGGTTCGGGCGTGATCGTGAATACTGATGGATACATTCTGACGAATAACCACGTGGTGTCCGGCGCGTCGGACGTGGAAGTGTTCACGCCGGATCAGAAGAAATACAAGGCGAAGATTGTTGGCACCGATGCGCCCACGGACGTTGCGGTTCTGAAGATTGAGGCGACGGGACTGCCCACATTGGTGCTGGGAGACTCCTCGACACTGAAAGTCGGGGACATTGTTTTTGCGATCGGCCAGCCGTTTGGAATTGGCGAGACGGCCACAATGGGGATTGTCAGCGCCACGGGGCGCGGGCTCGGCGGGGCGATCGAGCGGTATGAGGACTTTATTCAGACTGACGCGGCGATCAATCCGGGCAATTCCGGCGGGGCGCTGATCGATTTGCGCGGCAACCTGATCGGCATCAATACCGCCATCCTTTCCGGCAACGGGGAGGGTGGGAATGAGGGCATTGGCTTCGCCATTCCGATCAACATGGCGCGGAACGTAATGGACCAGATCATAGCGCATGGGAAAGTCATACGTGGTTTCCTCGGCGTGACGATCCAGAGCGTAGACCCGGACATGGCGAAGGCGTTCGGGTTGAGCCGTGGCGGTGGAGCTCTTGTGGGAGATGTTTCATCGGATAGTCCTGCTGCGAAGGCGGGCGTACAGCGAGGGGATATAGTGCTCGAGCTGAATGGGAAGGAGATCAAAGGACCGCAGGATTTGAGCGTGCGGGTCTCGCAATCGGCGCCGGGATCTGTGGCGCACTTGAAGATCTTCCGGAATGGACAGTCAAAAGACGTGGATGTAACGCTCGGGGAATTTCCAGAAAAGGGTGGACCAGCAAGCGCGCAGCCGGGCGAAACCGGGCCGACAGGTCTGAAAGGAATCCAAGTGCAGAATCTGACAGCGGAGATCGCGCGGCAGTTGCAGCTGCCACCGTCAACGCAGGGTGTTGTGGTGTCCGACGTGGATCCCTCGAGCGCCGCGGCCGCGGCTGGCTTGCAGCGCGGCGATGTGATCCAGGAAGTGAATCGCAAGGCGGTTCACAACGTGGATCAATACCGCGAGGCGCTGGCCGGAACCACGGATAAAACCGTGCTTCTGCTTGTGAACCGCGCCGGGACGACCCATTACTTGATTGTGCAGCCACAGTAGGGCGAACGGCGAAGGATATTCTTGCGGTAACACGAGCGTGTGGGCATCCGGCGCCCAGTGGCGTTGTCCAAATGAAAGACAGGGTCAGTTGGGTGCCGGTTCGTCGTCGATCATGACGATGCTGCAAGGATCGTCTTTGGCGGCATGCTTCTTGCAGTTTTCGAGCGCGTGTTTCTCGGCTTCCCTCATAGTGCGCTGGCCGAAATACTCGCCGTAGTGACCGCCCGGTGAAGCCGCGAGAGCCTTGTGAGGAGCGCCAAGCAAGTAATCGTGGAACGCATCGCGGGCTGGCCCCGTCAGAGAGGAAGGCGGGTCGACGGAGGGGACCGAGATTGGCAACAGCGTGTCCCGCAGCACAAGATTCTGGCTTTTCAAGAAGTTGTCCACCATGGGCGTCCAGATCGGGATTCCTCGCAAAGAAAAGAGGCCATGGCCATCTTCGCCAAACGGTGCAGCCGCGATGAATGTGGCCTTTCCCCCATTCTGCGTATAAGCAGCATAGAAGCTTTGCGCGATTTGCGGTCCGAAGAAATGATCGTTCGCGGCATAGACCCACAGCATGGGAACCTTCGCGTGCTTGCCAAATTCACCGAAAGTGCTGATCAGCACTTCGGGATTGCATACATGATCCGGAGCGTTCGATCCGCGTCCTCCTGCAAAGCTGATTGCCACGAGCATCCCGGGCGGGGGATCGGCAGCGAGCCCCACCATTGCGAGGCCGCCGGTTGAGACCCCGACCCCGATCATGCGTGAGGCATCCACTTGGGGAAGGGTGGCGACATAGGCAGCAGCCTCGCGCAGGTCCCTTACGGACTCTTTTGTCGCTCCGATAAAATCCGGATTGCGACTGCAAGCATGGGCGTCTTCTTCGTAACCTCCGCCCGAATCGCCGTAGCCGCGGCGCAGCACAATTACCACCGTCCATCCACGGCGTGCAAATTCCCGCGCTTGGGGGATGAGCCTGTAGGGAGTCATTTCCTCGCGATCACTGGGCTCGCGAGGGGTGCCGTGGGTCAGCAAGGCTAGTGGATGCGGGGCAGAGTCGTTCGGGCGGACCATCACGGCGTCCAAACCCTTCTTGCCGGCCCCATGTGTGGGAAGGCGCATCTCCGTTATGACGATGCCGTCTTGTGCATGCGCCGTATCGGGGAGAACGGTCGCGGCCACCATGAGGAAGGACAACGCAAGCGTGCACTCTAGGACAGCAAAGGATTTCATCTCTGATCCTGGTTTGAAACCGGGGGAATTGTATGGGAAGGGAGTGCCCTCGACAAAGAGAATTTGTTACTGAACCCAATGGAGAGCAGCGAACGAAGGCGCATTGAAGGTTGACGGTTCTTCGCTTTGCCCAGTTCGCTGCGCTCGAATACGTTGTCCACTGGGGGCCGGCCCTGTGGAGCAGGCACGCCTCTAAATGGAGACTCCACCGAAGGCAATCCCGGAGCTTTCTCCTTGACAATCTAGGAGACGCCGTTTAGCATCTCTCCTAGGTTATCTAGGAGAGCCTCCTATTGGACAAGCAACTCGAACTTCTGCAAGGCACGCTGGACATGCTGATTCTTAAGGCGGTCTCGCTTGGACCGCTGCACGGGTATGGCATCCTGCTGCGGATTCAGCAGGTTTCGAAGGATCGACTGGAAATCCAGCAAGGGTCGTTGTATCCCGCTTTGTATCGCCTTGAGCATCAGGGATGGATCACGAGTGAGTGGGGCGAATCGGAAAATAATCGCAAGGCCAAGTACTATCGGCTGACGGCGACTGGCAGGCGCCGACTGCAGACGGAAACGGAACAGTGGAACCGCATGGCGGAAGTCATTGCGGGGATTCTCAAGACGACGCCGGGGGAGCTGTGACGATCCGGGCGCGCATACGCTCCTGGCTGTTCGCTGTTCTGCAGCGCTCACGTGCGGAACGCGATATGGACGCGGAGTTGAAGTTCCACATTGAGGCGTATGCGGAGGATTTGGAACGCAGCGGCGTGAAGCAAGAGGAGGCGCTACGGCACGCACACATCGAGTTTGGCTCGGTCGAACGGATGAAGGAGGAGTGCAGGGAAGCGCGGGGTGTGAGCTTGCTGCAATCTCTGTTGCAGGATTTGCGCCTTGCGGTGCGGGTGCTGCGGAAATCGGCAGGATTTACCGTGGTGGCTGTGATCACACTGGCGCTAGGTATCGGGGCGAACGCAGCGATTTTCAGTGTGGTCGATGCGATTCTGCTTCGTCCGCTACCGTACCCACAGCCTGCGCAATTGGTCCGCTTGTGGGAAGACGCGCCGAGTCTTGGCTATTTCCGCAATGTGGTTAATCCGTACAACTTCATGGACTGGCGGGACAACGCGAAATCCTTTCAGTCCATGGCGGCAATCACCGGCCAAATGACCAACCTGAGCGCCCAGGGACAACCGATTGCACTGCCGGGCATGCAGGTATCTCCGGAATTTTTCTCCGTACTCGAAGTCCCACCTTTCTTGGGAAGTACGTTCACTTCTGACGAAGGTGTGGCAGGCCATGATCAGGTGGTGATTCTCAGTTATGGGTTGTGGCAGAGCCAGTTTGGCGGGAATGCAGCGATCGTCGGCCAAAAAGTGGATGTCGATGGCGTGCCTCACACTGTGATCGGAGTGATGCCGCGAGGTTTTTCTTTTCCGAAGATGAAAGCGGAAGTGTGGACGCCGCTTCCTCTTGCGCGCACCGACGATTGGAAGGACGGGCGGTATCTCACGGTGGTCGCGCGGCTAAAGCCCGGTGTGACACTTGAACAGGCGCGCCAGGACATGCTGCGGGTTGGAAACCTTACCGCCGAGGCGCGACCCGAAAACAACAAGGGTTGGGGAGGGGAAGTACTTCCGATGCTCGAGGACGCGACGTTGGACGTTCGGCGGCCATTGTGGGTACTGCTTGCTTGCGTTGGCTTTCTGCTGCTGATTGCGTGCTCCAACGTCGCCAACCTTCTTTTGATGCGGGGTGCCGGGCGACTGCGCGAAATGGCGGTTCGCTCCGCGCTCGGAGCCGGCCGCGTGAGACTCATCCAGCAATTGCTGGTCGAAAGTTTGCTGCTGGCGCTTGCCGGAATGGCTGCAGGGCTGATCGTCGCCCAATTCGGATTGCACAGCTTGCTTGCGCTGATCCCGCAAAACGCGCCGCTGCCCCGCAGCGAGCCGATTACGATCAATGGCTCCGTGTTGATGTTCAGTTTTTTCGCCGCACTGTTGACCGCCATTCTTTTCGGACTGGTTCCCGCGTTGCGCTTGTCTCGCTTCGATCTTCAGGACGCGCTTAAGCAAGGTTCTTCCCGTGGCGGTGTGGGAGGACATCAGGCGCTGCGGCGGTGTTTTGTGGTGGTAGAGGTGGCACTGGCGCTTCTGCTTTCCGTGGGAGCCGGACTGATGTTGCGCAGTTTCTCCCGGCTCGTTGCCGTGGACCCGGGATTTCGAACGGACCATCTGCTGACGATGCACATCTGGACTTCTCCTTCTCACTACAGCGATGACCACAAACGATCCGCGTATTTCGAGCGGATGCTGACGGAGATTCGCAATTCCCCCGGAGTCCGCGCTGCCGGCTCGACTCACTTTCTGCCCCTCACGGATAGCATCTCCGGTTCCTGCTTCGCTCCCGGAGACGGACCTCCCCCTACACCTTCCGAATCTCCCAGTTCGCAATATCTGGTTACAAGTCCCGGCTATTTTTCGGCGATGGGAATTCCTTTGTTGAAAGGGCGAGACTTTGAGGCTCGAGACAACTTCGACGCACCACCAGTTGCGATCGTCAACCATGCCTTCGTGGAGCGATACTTTCCGGGGCAGAACGTTGTCGGAAAGCAGTTGTGGGTTTGTTGGTCCTTCAAAAAGACAGTCGAAATCGTTGGGGTCGCAGCGGAAGCGCGGCAAGCGGGACTGCAAGACGCTCCTGAACCGACCATTTTTCTCTCCAACTCGCAGGCGCCCATGTACTTCGCCACGATCGTAGTGCGGGCCGAGGGCGACCCGCGAGAGATCATTCGCTCGGCGGAAGAGGCGATTCACCGGGTGGATCCCGACCAAGCAGTCTCCGATGTCCGGAGTATGGAAGATGTGGTCTCGGATTCGGTTTCGAGCCAACGCTTTGAGGCGGTGTTACTGGGGGTGTTTGCCGCAATGGCGATTGCGTTGGCGATCATTGGCATCTACGGCGTCGTCTCGTATTCCGTGAGCCAGCGCACCAACGAAATCGGAATTCGCATGGCAATGGGGGCACGGTCTCCGGACATCGCGCGAATGGTAGTGCGAGAGACGCTCACGCTTGCAGGGATCGCGCTGTTGGTGGGATTCGGGTCTTCGGTGGCGCTGAGCCGTGTTCTCGAGTCGTTGTTGTTTGAAATAAGGCCCACGGATGCAGTGACACTGGTTTCCGCGGGGTGCGTGATTGTGGCGGTTTCTGTAATGGCGTCCGTTTTACCCGCGCGACGAGCGGCGAAAGTCGATCCCATGATGGCGCTTCGTTATGAGTGAGGTGGAATGAATTTGTGGAATCGCCTTCGTGCGTGGCTGCGGGCCATGTTTCAGCGCTCGAGCATGGAAAGCGAGATGGACGCGGAGTTGCGCTTCCATCTGGAGGCCTATGCCGAGGACTTGATTCAAAGCGGCGTGAAACGCACGGAAGCGGAACGCCGGGCGCGGATCGAATTTGGAGGGGTGGAACGCACTAAGGAAGAGTGCCGCGATGCGCGGGGATTGCGCTTCGTCGATGGGCTCATTCAAGATTTACGATTTGGGGCGCGGATGCTGGCGAAGGACTTCGGCTTCACGGCCGTCGCGGTGCTCACCCTGGCCCTGGGCATTGGAGCAAACACAGCGATCTTCAGCATGATCGATGCGGTCATGTTGCGGTCGCTGCCGGTGCACGACCCAGAACGGCTGGTGGTGTTCAACTGGAGGGCGCACAGCAACCCGAAATATCACGGGTACAGCAACTTTGGCGATTGCGGCCCAGGAGGCGGAGGCGCCGGATGTTCGTTTTCGCATCCGTTTTTCGACCGCATGCATAAAGAACAGACGGTCTTCTCCGGCGTCACAGCGTTTGCCGGGCCAATGCAGTTTGACATCGGCGGAAACGGGCACGCGAGTATCGGCCACGCCGAGCTTGTTTCTGGGGATTTCTTCAAAACGCTGGGAGTGCGCACGGTCCTCGGGCGGCCGCTGGGGCCGGAGGATGATACAGCCGCGGCGCCGCCGGTCATCGTGTTGAGCTACCGATATTGGAAGAGCGCATTCAACGGAGACCCCACGGTGATCGGCCGCGCCATCCGCCTGAATGGGGCGCCGTGCACGATTGCCGGTGTGGCGGACAGCAGCTTCACGAATCTGGCGCCGGGAAAGACGCAGGATTTCTTCCTTCCGTTGCGGTCCGCGGCCCAGATGAACATTCGTTGGCTCGGCAACCCAGCCGCTTTGGCGGACCCCCAGATCTGGTGGGTAGTGATAATGGGCCGGCTGAAAGAGGGAGTCTCGATCGGCCAGGCACAAGCGGCGGCCACCACGATCTTCAGCAACGAGATGCTCCACGGGGCAAAGCCTCTCTCGAAGCCGGAAGACGCTCCTGCGATTTTGCTGGCTGCCGCACCGCAAGGGCTCTCGGGAGGGCGGGGGAGGTATTCGAGCTTGCTCTACGTGTCGATGGCCGCGGCAGGATTCGTGCTACTGATCGCGTGCGCGAACCTTGCCGGTTTGGCGCTTGCTCGCTCGGGAGCCCGGCGGAAAGAGATAGCGGTGCGGCTGGTTCTCGGAGGAGGGCGTTGGCGGATCGCGCGGCAATTGCTGACCGAATGCGTGCTGCTCTCGGTGGCCGGCGGAGCCCTTGGCGTGTTGCTGGCGGAATGGGGCGTGAAGGCATTTTGCGCGCTGCTCTCGAACGGGGCGGAGCAGCCGTTTCCATTTGTGGTTTCGCCGAACTGGCGCGTGCTCTTGTTTGCTCTGGGCACGTCGGTCTTGACGGGGCTTTTCTTCGGGGTTGCGCCGGCGTTGCGGGACACGCGCGTCGATCTGACGCCTGCCTTGAAAGAAAATGCCGCAACCCTACCGGGAATCGTGGGGCGCGGGGGCCGCAAGTTCCACCTAGGGGGAGCGCTGGTCGTCGCTCAGGTGGCGCTTTCGATTGTTGTTCTGGTGGGAGCAGGGCTACTGGTCCGGACGCTGCACAATCTGCGCTCGGTGGCGCCGGGTTTTGATACGCGCAACGTATTACTTTTCGGACTCGACCCCTCCTTGCTTGGGTATAAGGACGAGCGGACACAAAACCTTTATCGCGAGCTCCAGGAACGCTTCGCGGGGCTGCCCGGCGTGACCTCCGCCAGCTACGCCTCCGTTCCGTTCCTCAACGGGTCCTTGTGGAGCACGGACCTCCATCTGCCGGGCCAGCCGGAAAAATCGAATGTTGAAACCGACACACTCGCCGTTGGCCCCGAGTTTTTCGCAACGCTGCGGATTCCGCTGGTGGCCGGGCGAACCTTTACGGCCGCGGATTTCGCTTCCGCGCACAGGACATGGGCGGCGGAACAAGCCGCAAGTGAGGCTATGGCTTCAGGGACGAGAGCTGCCGCCGCGAAAAAGCAGCCGGCGGCCGGCGCGCCTATTCCGATTCTTGTCAACGAGACGTTCGCCAGGAACTATTTCGAGAATCGAGACCCGGTTGGCCAGCATGTGGAGGACAGCGTGGGTGACGACGAGACTCCGGCAGGAAAATCAGCCGGGTATCAAATCATCGGCGTGGTGGGAAACACAAAATACAGCGACTTGCGCCGGGAGATTCAGCCGGCAATGTTTCAGCCCTTCACCCACGGCGGCGCCCATTTCGAATTGCGAACCGCCGTTGCTCCGGATGGATTGATCCCGGCGGTGCGCGACGTGGTAAACAGCGTGGACAACAATCTGCCGGTTTTTGACGTGCACACGCAGTCAGAGCGCATCGAGGAGCTGATGGTGCAGAAACGGATCATTGCGCGGCTATCGAGCTTCTTCGGCTTGCTGGCGTTGCTGCTGGCCTGCATCGGCTTATACGGACTGCTTTCCAGCGAGGTGGCGCGCCGGACGCGGGAAATCGGAATTCGCGTGGCGCTGGGCGCACAACAACGAAATGTGGCGGGGCTGGTGATTGGGCAAGGCACCGCCCTTGTGATTGTGGGCGTGATGCTGGGGATCGGCGCGGGATACGGCGTGCCCCGCTACCTGAAAAGCCTGCTGTATGAGGTGAGACCGGTCGATCCGCTTACGTATGCGGCGGTGGTAATTTTGCTTTTTGTGGTGGCGTTGCTGGCGTGCTACATCCCGGTGCGGCGGGCGATGCGTGTGGACCCGATGGTGGCTCTTCGGTATGAGTAAAAGCGGCGGTACGTCGGGATCTTACCTGACGCGGTAGATTCCGATGCATATTCCAGCGCCACGGAGGCCGAAAGCGCGTATCATCTGAGCGTTTGGTAAGGGCACTATTCCCAATCTACCAGATTCTGAGGAGTCTCCTTCTTGTCCGAAGTGCCGGTTCCCCCGACGAGTGTGAGAGCGCAAGCCGAGCAATCTGGCAATTCCCTGCCGGGCCAAACGGCCGGGCTAGCTGAGAGCCGACGTCGCGGTTGGAGTCGTGAGGATCGGAAGAACCTGGCGGTTTGGGCTCTCATTGGATTCTTGGTTCCCTCGCTTGCGCCCCTTGGCCTGTATGCCCTGTTCGGCGAGGCTGGTTCCGCGCTCACACTCCATCGGGAATTGCCAACGAAGTTAATCACAGCTTTTTTCATGGTGCTGGCCACGTGGGTGGTGTCACGACGCGAGAAGCGACCACTGGATGACTACGGCATTCCGCCTCGCCAGGCGTTCAGACTGCGATTCTGGGAAGGCACCATCTGGGGATTCGGCATGCTTTCGGCGATTCTCTGCCTGCTGCATGTCGCAGGATGCTTTCGCATTGATTCGGAGCTGCTGACGGGAACCGCCGCCATTCGATACGCGCTTGGCTGGGGAGTGGCCTTTCTTGCCGTGTCCATCAGCGAGGAGTTTGCCTTTCGCGGCTACCTTTTGGTCGTTGCGGCGAGGCGCATCAAATTCTGGCGGGCGGCCATTGCTCTCTCACTTGGTTTTGCAGCCGCGCATATTCCGAACCCGGGAGAAAATGTCATAGGCATCTTGCAGGTGTTTCTGATCGGCATGCTGTTCTGCTTCACGATCCGGCGGACCGGCAGTCTCTGGTTTGCCCTGGGGTTTCATGCGGCGTGGGATTGGGCGGAAACCTATTTCTATGGAACACCCGACAGCGGGCTACTGGGGGTCGGGCGTCTGTTGAACAGTTCGGTCGGAGGGCCGGATTGGCTGACGGGAGCATCAGCGGGACCGGAGGGCAGTGTGATCGGCTTATTGGTGTTATTGGCCTGTGCGGTTTTGATTCATTATCGCTTTCCGAGTGTGCGTTTTCCGGACCAGCCGGATTAGGCTGGTTTCTGGCTTGATTGGACCGGAGAGAACCCAAAGACCTGGGCTCAAACCCGAACTTGGGGGTACTCTACATCTCTCGGCCGATAAGCATGTGGTAAACAACAGAGATTCCGAGTGACGGTCTACGATGAAAATGCATCGAACTGGCCAGCCCAGAGTGACTGGGTCAACCCATCAAGGGAGGTGCTGCATGACGGCTTGCTATGGCGGTAAAGAGTTGGCGGAGTCCTTCCGCAACGTGCGGAAGAACACGTTGCAGGTTGCCGAGGATATTCCGGAGGCCAGCTACGGATTCATTGCGGCGCCAGAAGTTCGGTCGGTAGCGCGAATGCTGACTCACCTGGCGATTTCCACCCGCATTTGGGAAGAAATACACAAAAAGCGATTGACGACCCTCGAAGGTTTCGATTTCCTTGGCGCTATTGACCGGTTCCAAGCCGAGGAAGCCAAGCCGAGATCGAAAGCGGAGATCGTGAACCTTCTGAAAACGGAGGGCGAACAGTTTGCCGCATGGCTAGAGACTGTGACGCCGGAATTCCTCGCAGAAAGGATAACCGAGCCGGACGGCAAAACCACCAAGACACGGTTCGAAGGGCTGCTCGGCGCGAAAGAACACGAGATGCACCACCGCGCACAATTGATGTTGATCGAGCGCCAGCTCGGCATCGTGCCTCATCTGACAAGGCAGTTCCAGGAGCGCGTTACGCAAATGAAGGCTGCGCGGGCTTGAATGGTTTCCGTCCGTTTGCGCATTACGGGGATTCGCGTTCATGGTTCGGTTGAAGAATGCCCGCACGCAAAAGACGCAAGCCGGCGCTGCACAACTTTGTAAAGGATCGAATATGAAGCTGTGGGGTAGGTCCTACCTGAGTTCCAGGGCGGCGTGCGGCATTGGTGTGCTCGTTTTCTTGTTTGGTTGTGTATGCTCGCCAGCGGTGAGGGCGCAGTCGTGTGGGTCAGAGGGAGTGGCGGTGCAGGTGCTTGGCTCCGGAGGGCCGGAACTCCAGGACAAGCGCGCCTCGAGCAGCTATCTCGTGTGGGAAGACGGCAAGGCGCGCGTGCTGGTTGATGCCGGCGGGGGAAGCGCACTTCGGTTTGGCGAAAGCGGGGCGCAAGTGTCGCAACTCGACGTACTATTGTTCTCGCACTTCCACGTCGATCACAGTGGAGACTTTTCTGCGTTGATCAAGTCGTCATGGTTCGAAGATCGCTCGCGGCCTCTGCCGATTTATGGCCCGCCTGGGAATGATTTCATGCCGTCCACAACGGAGTTTGTCTCCGATCTGTTTGGGGAGAAGCAAGGGGCTTACCGGTATCTCAGCGAGTTGTTGTCAGCGGACGAAGAGGGCAGCTACAAAATGCAGCCGCACAATGTGTTGGCGGATTCGACTCCGGCACCTGTATTCCGAAGCGGGGATATTGCCGTGTCCAGCGTGCGCGTGATTCACGGCGCGGTTCCGGCGCTGGCGTGGCGCGTGGAGATTGGAAACAAGTCGGTGGTGTTCAGCGGCGACACGAACGGCGATGGCGAGGGGCTGGTGCGTTTGGCAAGGGACGCGGATCTGTTCATCGCGCATAACGCCGTGCCGGAAGGAGCCCAAGGAGTCGAGCGGCGGCTGCACATGCCCCCATCCGTGATCGGGCGGATCGCGGCGGATGCGCATGTGAAGAGTCTCGCTCTGTCTCATCGCATGCTGCGGACCTTGGGAAAAGAAGAGCAGACGAAAGCGGAGATCCGGAAGCGATATTCGGGACCGCTTGCGTTTGCGAATGATCTGGATTGCTTCTCCCTGAAATAGCCCCTATTGCTGGATCAAGTTCGAGGATAGTCCTCAAGAAGGGAAGGTCGGGCTCGAAGGGTCTGAGGGGCGCTAATCGAACGGCAAAACTAGAGTTCGCTTACTGTAGGACGAAGACAGGGCCAGATCCTCTTCGTGGTGGAGGTCAGCTGCCGCGGCGGCTAAAGCCGCCACCTCCCCGACCGGGGTCGAGGCTTCCACAAATAAGCACAAGGGCTTTCGAGTGATGCGGGTCACTGCCGATCTGGGGTAGACTCCCTAAATTCGCAAACGCCCTTCTGCCGGCTCCACGAAGCTGGTGGGAGGTGCAAGTGGGGGCTGCGAACCGCTGCCAGAGCACAGACGGAGCACAGCCCCCCTTCCTTTTCGGTTTAATTGGTAAGAGGGAGAACTCACCTTTCGGCAGAACTCTCCCGGTTATGAGGGATTCCCCAAATCGGTGAAAAAAGTTCCGGAAATCTCAAGATCAACATGGACCGAGGGGAAAAGCCTCAGTGGTTCTTGGGAAATACTGGGCTACGGGCGAGGAAAAGGTGAAAATATCAAAATGCGCACATCTGATAGGCAGGCCAATATTAGGTGATGGCATCACAAAGCCATGAAGAATCAGTGCAATACCGAAGGCCCTGAGCCGTCGCCGGGGCCTGCTGCGGAAAAAGGAACGCCCGGCTATTGAGCTGCACGAACGACAACGGGAGGACGAGACTTGAAGAGAGTACTGGCAAGTCGATAGAGGAGAAGCACGGAGAGGATCGCGCCATACATCAGCGGCAACCGATGATCGGATTTGACCAGCCAGTAGTAGTGAACAACACCGCAGAGCACGCTGACGTAGATCAAACGGTGCAGGGCCTGCCAGCGCCTGCCACCCAGGCGACGAATCCAACCTTTAGTGGAAGTCAAAGCGAGAGGTATGAGCAGGACGAAGCCGAGGAAGCCCACGGTGATGAACGGACGCTTGGCGACGTCTTTCCACATGCTGCCGAGATCGAAGGCCTGGTCCGGGCCAATATAAGTGAGGAAGTGCAAACAGACATAAGTGAACGCGAAGAGGCCGAGCATGCGGCGGAAGCGGATGAGGTCGGGGAGATTCAGGAGCTTGCGCAGGGGCGTGACAGCCAGCGTGATCAGAAGGAGGCGCAGCGTCCAGTCGCCGGTGAAGTGCTGGATGAATTCAACGGGATTGGCGGTGAGCTCACCGCGATACACGCGCCAACCGAGATAGCCAAGTGGCG
>Ga0187782_10000322_pt1 | contig 31520 bp, 28 predicted proteins | sample 0715_SJ02_MP15_2_FD_132454 | JGI IMG/M metagenome (GOLD analysis project Ga0187782, IMG submission 132454) | Tropical peat soil microbial communities from peatlands in Department of Meta, Colombia - 0715_SJ02_MP15_20_MG | ecosystem: Environmental > Terrestrial > Soil > Wetlands > Peat | place... | reverse complement strand
GGCCGACCCTCAACGGCCCGGCGGTAGCGCAGCCGAAGGAAGCGCCGGTGCCGAAAGAGACACGTGCCAAGAGCGTCTCGCCGACGCTGCGGACCGGATACGCGGGCTGACATCGATAGCGCTGCCGCCGCGCTAACGCCGAAGCCGCTTCGTCGTCTTCGCCCTGATGGCATGCGTTTTTTCGCGGCCGGCCTCCTGCGCCGCAAGCTGCAAGGCGTGACGAATCTCGTCGCGCTTCTCGTGGATCGAGGCAATCACCGGCCCGGCTGGGACACCAAGGCCGACCAAGGCCGCTTCGGATAGCTGGAGGCTCGCTTCGACGGTCTCGGGCACCGCGTCGCTGACGCCGAACTCGTAAAGCTTCTCGGCATGCGCGGCGTCGCGCGCGCGGGCGATGATCGGCAGGTCCTTGCGCAAGGCGCGCGCGACCTTGACGACTTCCTCGGCGGCCGAAGGGATGTGCGTGGTCACCACGACCGCCCGCGCGATCTCGACGCCGCAGCGCTTTAAAAACTCGACGTTCGATGCGTCCCCATAATAAATGGGATGGCCCGCCGCCCGCTCACGGCGGACGACGGATGGATCGCTGTCGACGGCGATGAACGGGATTTTGTGGACGTTCAGCATGTCGCCGATGAGCGAACCGACCCGGCCGTAGCCGACGATGATGACCCGCGCCGCCTCGTCGCCCGACGGGGGATTGGTCGCCTCCGCGTCAAGCGCCGGGCCGCGCGGCGGCGGCGCAAGCCTCGCCGTCAGCGCGCTGATGACGGGCAGAATCGCCATCGTGATCGCGACGGCGACGTTCAGCCGGCCCGCGCTTTCGCTCTCAATCACGCTGTTGCCGACGCCGGCGGCAAGCGCGACAAACGCAAACTCGCCGCCCGGCGCGATATGGACCGCGACGTCGCGCGCGACGGGATTTGCGAGGCCGAAGGCCCGCGCAAGCGAAAAGGTCGCCGCGCCTTTCAGCGCAATGAGCCCGAGCGCCGCGCCGAGGATGGCGAGCGGCGCGGTCCGCACGAGACCGAGATCGAGCCCCGCGCCGACCGACACGAAGAACAGGCCAAGCAGGAGCCCCTTGAACGGCTCGATCATCACTTCAATCGCCCGGCGATATTCGGTTTCCGCAAGCAACAGCCCGGCGACGAAGGCGCCGAGCGACATCGAGAGGCCGGCGGCGGCGGTCGAAATCGCCGCCCCGAGCGCGACGAGCAGGCAGGCGGCCATGAAGAGTTCCGGGCTCTGACTCGAGGCGACGAGATGCATGAGCGGCCTGAGCAGAAGGCGGCCAAAGAGAATGAGCGCGGCGAGCCCCAACGCCGCCGGCGCCAGCGCGAGCAGCGGACCGACGCCCGAGGTCTCGCCGGACTCGCCAAGCAGCGCGACCATCACCAGGATCGGCGCGACGGCAAGGTCCTGGAGCAGGAGAACGGCGAAGCTCGCGCGGCCCGCGGGCGATGAGAGACGCTTGCGCTCGGCAAAGAGGGGCACGACGATGGCCGTCGAAGACAGCGCCAGGCTCGCGCCGATCAGCAGCGCGGATTTCAAATGCTCGCCGAGAAGGATTGCGACGCAGGCGATGAGCGCGGTTGAAACGACGACTTGCGAAAGCCCGAGCCCGAAAATGAGCCGCCGCATGAGGGTTAAGCGCTCGAACGACAATTCGAGCCCGATCGTAAACAGAAGCGCCACGACGCCGAACTCGGCGAGACGGTCGATCGTGTGCATGTCGGAAAGCGCGAAGGCGGCAAGCCACGGCGCTTCCGCCTGCAGCGAGCCGAGCCCATAGGGGCCAAGGGCGACGCCGGCTAAGAGGAACCCTAGGATCGGGCTGACGCGAATGCGCACGAAGAGCGGCGCAACCACGCCGGCGATGACAAGGAAGAGCAACGCCTGCCGGTAAAGCGAGAGATCGAACGACGGCGACACGGGCGGCCCTCGCGGCGATAAGCCGGGTCCGAGCGACACTTAAGCGATTCGCGAGACCAAAGTCTCGCGGGCCGCGGCTTTTGGGCCTGCGGCGGCTCCTCAAGGCGCCTGCCGCCGTGATAGAGCCGGGCCTGACAGTCGCCGGAGACGAAGATGACCGCCGATCGCCACTCAAGGACCGTCGCGCTCATGCGCCTCGGCGCGGTGATCCCAGTGCTGACGGTGCGCGACGCCGAAGACGGCGTGAAGCAGGCGAAGGCGCTCGTCGCGGGCGGGTTGCCGGCGATCGAGGTGACGCTCAGAACGCCAAGCGCGCTCGCCGCGATCGAAGCGATTGCGCGTCGCGTTCCCGGCGCGACGGTCGGGGCAGGGACGGTTGTCTCGGAAGAGCAGATCGACGAGGCGCTGAACGCGGGAGCGCAGTTTCTGGTCAGCCCCGGCTGCACGGCGAAACTCGCTGAGGCCGCGCTGAAGGTTCCCGTTCCCTATTTGCCCGGCGTCGCGACGGCGTCGGAAGCGATGGCGGCGCGCGAGCGCGGCTTCCGGGCGCTGAAGCTTTTCCCGGCCGAGGCGGTCGGCGGAGCGAAGCTTCTCTCCTCGCTCGCGGCCCCGCTGCCCGATCTCATCTTCTGCCCGACTGGCGGGATCGACGAAGCCAAGGCGAGGACCTATCTCGCGCTCCCCAATGTCGCCTGCGTCGGCGGATCGTGGATGACGCCGAAGGACGCGCTGGCCAGCGGCGATTACGCCCGGATCGAGGCCTTGGCGCGCGAAGCCTCGAAGCTCAGAGGCTGACAAGCGGCGTCGCGTCGTTCCGGCGCGGCGGCATCGGACATCGCGTAACGAGGGCAAGCGGGCGACCGCCGGCTATTTTCACATGACGAGCGCCATTTCTCTGACCATCAGCATGCTGCTGATCGCGACGCTGGTCGCGATCATCGCGCGTCGCCTGTCGCTTCCCTATACTGTCGGGCTGGTCATCGCCGGCATTGGCCTTGCCGCCTTGAAGCTCGGCACCGGCGCGCTGCTGACGCACGATCTCATTTTCGACGTTCTCCTGCCGCCGCTGTTGTTCGAGGCGGCGCTCAGCATCCATTGGAGCGAGCTGAAGCGGGATATGCTCCCCGTGCTCGTCCTGGCGGCGATCGGCGTCACGCTGTCGGCGGCGGTCGTCGCGGCCGGCATGACCGCGATCGTCGGCTGGCCGTTGACGTCGGCGATCGTCTTCGGCGTGTTGATCGCCGCCACCGACCCGATCGCCGTGATCGCGCTCTTCAAGGATATCGGCGTCGGCGGGCGGCTGAGACTGCTGATCGAAGCCGAGAGCCTATTCAACGACGGCGTCGCGGCGGCCTTGTTCACGCTGGCTTTGATCTTCGTCGACGCCTCGGACGATCACCCGATGACCGTCTCGCTCTTCGCCCTGACGATCGTGCAAATGGCCGGGGGCGGCGTATTGGTCGGTCTCGTCGTCGGGGGCTTAGGCATTCTCGTCGCCGGCCGCACGTCGGATCGCCTCGTCGAGGCCGCGATCACGGCGCTTGCCGCTTACGGCGCTTTTCTGCTCGCAGAGCGCTTTCACGCCTCAGGCGTCTTGGCGACGGTGGCGGCCGGGCTCGTCATGGGCAATCTCGGCGTCATCGGCGAAGACGCCCACGACAGCCCGATTTCGACCGAGGGTCGGCCCTATGTGCTGAACATTTGGGAGTTCGCCGCTTTTGTGGCCAACTCGATCATCTTCCTGTTGATCGGGCTGAGGGTTGGCAGCCTCGCCTTCGGGGCTTCAGGTCTTGCCGCCGTCGCCGTGGCGACGGTTCTGACGCTGATCGGCCGCGCCGTCGCCGTTTACCCGCTTTGTCTGCCGTTTTCCCGCACGCGCTGGGCGATCTCGATGCCGATGCAGCACGTGCTGTGGTGGGGGGGCTTGAGAGGCGCGCTCGCTTTGGCGCTCGCGTTGTCGCTGCCCGAGACATTGGCTGCGAAAGACGAGATTCTCGTCGCCGCCTTCGGCGTCGTTGCCTTTTCGGTCATCGTCCAAGGGGTGACGATGCCCGCGCTGATGAAGCGCCTGAAGCTCGCGTGAGGAAGGGCGCAGCTTCGCTTGCGCGCTACGCCCCTCGCCACTATAAGCCGGCCAAAGGCGGAGTGTAGCGCAGCCTGGTAGCGCACCTCGTTCGGGACGAGGGGGTCGGAGGTTCAAATCCTCTCACTCCGACCAATGTGTTTATTCCCTTGAACTTATTGGTTTGTGCTGGCGCCGGTTGGGCGAGTCGGGCGGCCGTGCTACATTTGCATGAAATTCAACGAGAAAAGGCACGAGGCGGGTTCGAATCCCGCCGGGGCACGGCCGCCCAGAACGCCAAGTCCCAGCCGAGGGGAGGAGCGCTATGAAACCGATCACCCGTCGCAAGTTGCTCAGCACGGTTTTGCCTATTGCTGCGGCCTTCACATGCGAAGCCGTCGCGCCCAACGCCAAGGCCGTGGATCGTTGCAGCGCAGCCTGTCCAGTTTGCCTAAACACGTGCACGTTGAACCAGGGCCATTATGGCCGCCACGAATGTTGGCAGGGACATAAGTGGCTGTGACCAAAGCTTGAGGCGAGCTTCAGGGGGACTGGGACGACTGTCACCGGCTGTCGTGCGCTGAAGCGATGACTATCGCCGTCGCGCGCGCCCAATCGACCTTCGAGCGTGACGGGCTCGCCCCGGCCGCTGAGGCCTTCGCCCCAATCGCGCTTCCGATGGAGCCGCCCTATTGCGCCGCGATCGCCCTCGGCAGCGCCGCGGGGGTCCCGGCCGGCAAGATCATGAGGACCTTCAAGCCCGGCGCATTGTCCTCAAGTCGCACTTCGCCGCCGTGGAGACGGGCGACGGCTGAGGTCATCGACAGTCCGAGGCCAGAGCCCGGCCTCGTGCGGGCGCCCTCAAGCCGCACGAAACGGTCGAGCGCGCGCGTGCGGTCCTCGGGCGCGACGCCCGGCCCTCGGTCGGCGACGGCGATGACGATCGACGCGCCGACGCGCTCCGCCGAAATCGAAATTTCGGCGCGCGAGGGGTCGTGGCCGACGCCGGCCTCAGGCGCGGCGTATTTCAGGGCGTTGTCGATCAAGTTGGCGATCGCCTGGCCGATCAGCTCGCGGTTGCCGAAGAGCGCCAGGCCAGGGGAGACATTCAGGCTGAGCTTCGCGCCCTTCTCCTCGGCGACCGGCTCATAGAGTTCCGTCACGCCCGCGAGAGCCTCGGCGAGGTCGAAGGCCTTCATATGCGCGCGGTCGGCGCCGGCCTCCGCCCGCGCGATGAGCAGGAGGGAATCGAAAACTTTGATGAGGCTGTCGGATTCTTCGATCATTTTCTCGATCGCGGCGCGCAGAGCCGCCGGGTCTTGGCCCGAGCGCAGCGCGAGCTCGGCGTGATTGCGCAGCCGCGTCAGCGGCGTGCGCAAGTCGTGGGCGACATTGTCGGAAACCTCGCGCAAGCCCGCCATCAGCGCGCCGATCCGCTGCAGCATTTCATTGAGGCTCTGCGCCAGCCGATCGAGCTCGTCGCCGGCGCCCGACACGGGAAGACGGCGATCGAGGTCGCCGGCCATGATCGCCCGCGCCGATCCCGACATGGCGTCGATGCGGCTTAAGACCCGGCGCGTGACGAACAGCGCGCCAAGCCCGGCAAGAATCGCAAGGAATATGAGCGACGTCGCCAACGCGCGCAGCATCACCGCGCCGATGCGGGCGCGATCGCTGAGGTCGTGGCCGACGAGCAGGCGAAAGCCGTTCGGCAGGACGAAGATCCTCGCCAGCGCCATCCGCCGCGGCGGGTCGCCGTCGGCGATCTCGTAAGGCGTATAGACATAGCCAGGCCGCGCGAGCACGCCGTCCGGGAGGCTTGAAATGTTCCCGGCGAGCGGCAGGCCGGCGTTGTTGGTTAAGAGATAAAGCGACGAGCCCGGCTCGCGGCTTCGCATTTCGATAAGCGCGTCGAGCGCGGCGAGGCCGCCCTGCTCGTATTGGTCCGACAGGCGGCTCACCTCCGATTCGATCGTCTGGCGCGTCTCCTCGTCGACGACCGACATCACCTGCCAGGCGACGGCGCCAAGGACGATCGCCGCGCCGATGGCGCTCAAGCCCAGAATTGCCAGCGTCAGGCGGAAGGCGGTGGCGCGGAAGACCCTAACGAACGGCGTCACGGATCATGTATCCCGCGCCGCGGACCGTGTGCAGCAGCGGCGGGTCGAAGTCCTTGTCGATCTTCGACCGCAAGCGGGAGACGTGCACGTCGATGACATTGGTCTGCGGATCGAAATGATAGTCCCAGACATGCTCGAGCAGCATTGTCCGCGTGACGACCTTGCCCGCATTCTGCATCAGATACTCCAGGAGGCGAAACTCCCTGGGCTGCAGCGAAATCTCGGCTCCCGCGCGGGTGACCTTGTGCGAAAGCCGATCAAGCATGAGGTCGGCGAGCCGGTAGACGGTCTCCTCGGGCGCGCCTTTCGGGCGCCGCCGCGCCAGCGCTTCGACGCGCGCAAGAAGCTCCGAGAAGGAATAGGGCTTGGCGAGATAGTCGTCGCCGCCGGCTCTTAGGCCCTTCACGCGATCGTCGACCTGTCCAAGCGCCGAAAGGATGAGCGCGGGCGTCTCCTTTCCCTGCGCCCTCAACGCCCCGATGAGCGAGAGCCCGTCCATCTTCGGCAGCATCCGATCGACGATGAGAACGTCATAGTCGCCGTCGTGGGCGAGATCGTAGCCGACGATCCCGTCCGCCGCCTGATCGGCCAGATGACCCGCTTCTCGAAAAGCCTTGACGAGGTAGGCCGCCGCATCCTTGTCGTCCTCGATGATGAGCAGGCGCATCGCCAACATATAAGTCACCGCCTGCGAGGTCCAAAACGGAAGAAAAAGGCGGCAGGCCGGGGGAGGGGTGCGGCCTGCCGCCAGTCTCCGATCGCTTGCGGGGGGTCAGAACAGCGATCGGTCAAACGGCTCCCGGGGGTACGGGGGCCGATCCGGTGTTAGGCGGGCGCCTGCGTCGGCAGCGTCAGGAAGCGAACGCTGTCGCCGCTTTTCACCCGCAAGAGCAGTACTTTGCGTCCCTCGGCTTTCGCCGTGTCGAGCGCATCGGCGATCTCCGCAGGGCTACTTACGGTCTTCCCTGCGGCCTCGAGGATGACGTCGCCGGGTTTGAGGCCCTTGTCCGCGGCAAGGCTGCTCGGATCGACCGAAGCGATGCGGACGCCTTCCTGTCCGCGCTCGCGTTCCAGCGTCAGCCCGTATTTCGACAGGGACGAACTCTGTCCGCTCTGGTCGGGTCGCGAAGACGGGGTGTCGAAAGCCGCAGCGGCGTCGTTGGGCATGGTCCCGAGCATCACGTTGATTTTCTCCATCGCGCCGCCGCGATAGATGCCGAGCTCGACCGTCTTCTTCGGGCCGAGGGAGGCGATGCGCCGAGCAAGATCCTTGGGATCGGCGACTTGGTCGCCATTGACCGAGACGATGATGTCGCCGGTCTTGACGCCTGCGGCCGCGGCCGGGGAATTGGGTTGCTCCTTGGCGACCAGCGCGCCGTTCGTGTCCTTGACCCCGAGGCTCTCGGCGAGGTCGGACGTGACCGGCTGGATTTCGACGCCAAGCCAGCCGCGAGCGACGACCCCATTCTCCTTGAGCTGGTCGACGACGCTCTTGACGACGCTGCTCTCGATCGCGAAGCCGATGCCGACGCTGCCGCCCGACGGCGAGAAGATCGCCGTCGTCACGCCGACGACTTCGCCATCCGTGTTGAACGCCGGGCCGCCGGAATTGCCGTGATTGATCGGCGCGTCGATTTGCAGGAAGTCGTCATAGGGGCCGTTGCCGATGTCGCGGCCGCGCGCCGACACGATGCCGGCCGTGACCGTGCCGCCAAGCCCGAAGGGATTGCCGACCGCGATGACCCAGTCGCCGACGCGCGGCGTGTCGTTGGCGAAGCCGACATAGGGATAATTGCCGCCTTCGTTGGTCTTGAGCAACGCAAGGTCGGTCTTCGGATCCGTTCCGACGACCTTGGCGCTGATCGTCTTCCCGTCCGCCGTGGTGACGGTGACTTCCTTAGCGTGATCGACGACGTGATTGTTGGTGACGATGTAGCCGTCGGCCGAGATGAAGAAGCCCGAGCCCTGCGCCGTTGTCGAGGGATGCGGCATGTTGCGCGGCATCGGGATGTCGTCGAACTGATCCGGCGGAAAGCCGAACTGACGGAAGAAGCGATCAAACGGGGTGCCGGGCGGCAAGTTTGGCGTCCGCTCCGCGCCCGAATCCGCGTCCGTGTCGTCAGCCGCGATCTTCACCTTGACCGACACGACCGATGATTTCACTTTGTCGACAATGTCGGCGAACGAGGCGGGCCCGGCCGAGGGCTGCGTCGCCGCGGCGATCGCCGCCGACGGCGCAAAGGGCGTCGCCTCTAATGCGGCGGCGCCGAGGGCCGCTACGGCAACCGCGCCAAGCAGGGCCGATTTCAGGGTCCGCTGCCGCGCTCCTTGGGCAAATAAACGATTCATTTCCTGCTCCAGTTTCATCAAGATCCGGCCTTAAGGGCTGATGGCCGGCGAGATGAGGCGCAAACTGGCGCAGGGCGGCTTACAAGCCGGTGGCGCAAACATGAACATTCGGTAACGCGACGTCAGGCGCCCGCTCGCGCTCGTTATCTCGATTCTTTAAGCGCCCTCAAAGCGTTCTTAAGGCGTCGGCCGACCCTGCTTTCGCTTGACAGGTCGCTTAAGCGCACGCATGCGCGCGGGGCTTGCGGCCATGCGCCAGCGAGTGTGAGGATTGCCGAGAATGCCGAATCAATGTCAGCGCCGCCGCGCGGGCCAGTTCGGAGCTGGGCTCTTGGCCTTGTTCGTCGTCGCGTGCGGAAAGTCGGACAGCGACGCGCCGCCGCAGGCGGTCGCGCACGTCGCCGACGCATACGTCACTCGCCTCGAACTCGATCGCGAGCTCAACTTTCTCCCCGCCGCGACGGGCGCCGATGCCGTGCGATCAAAGGTTGCGCTTCGCGAGATCGTCGCGCGCAAATATCTTGCGCAAAAAGCGCGCTCGGCTCTGCTCGACAACGATCCCTCGATCGTCGTCGATCTCACACGCGCGCGCGACGAGATCCTCGCTGCGGCTTACGTCCAACGCGAGCTTCGCGACAAGGCTGCGGCGATATCCGCGGCGGAGATCGATCGATACATCGCCCAGCATCCGCGACAGTTTGAGAAGCGCGTCGTCTTTGTCGTCGACCAGATCCAGGTTCCGATCTCCGGCGACGTCTCCGCCTACATCGCAATGACGCGGGAGGTGAAAAGCCTCGACGACGTCGCGTCGAGGCTCGACGCTATGCGCGTCGGCTACGCCAGGTCGAAAGCGGAGATGGACGGCGGCGAGCTTTCGGACGCGTTCTTCTCCGCGCTTCAGGGGCAGACGCCGGATTCGGTCTTCTTCGGCAGGCGCGATCCGCAAGGCGTCTTCTTTCGCGTGCTGAGCGTCGACCAACGTCCCATCGTCGGCGACGAGGCGCGCGCGAAGGCGCGCCAGGCGCTGCAAGTCGAGCTTCTTCAGAAAATCACCGAGGCCAACGCCTCGGCCGCGATCGCGGCCGCGACCTTCCTCGGCGATTATGCGCAAACGATGAAGGAGCCGGCCGCAGGCGCTCAAAGTCCGACGCCGGCGCCCTCAACAAAGCAGGAATAGCGCCGGACGCGGCGCCGCGCGCCTCCGGCTTCTTATTTGGGGGGTCGCCTTGATTACGCTTGGCATTGACTGCGGCACGTCCGCGCTCAAGGCGATGCTCGTCGGCGGCGACGAGACGATACTCGCGACGGCCTCGCGTTCGTACCTCCCAGATCGGCCCCATCCGCTCTGGAGCGAACAAGACCCTCAAGTCTGGATCGAGGCGATGCGCGCCGCCCTAGACGAGTTGCGGCGGCGATCGCCGCGCGAGTTCGAAGCCGTCGAGGCCCTAGGCTTCTCCGGGCAAATGCATGGCGCCGTCGTCCTTGGCGCGGACGATGAGCCGCTCCGCCCGGCGATGCTGCACAATGACGGACGCGCGCATGAAGAAGCGCGCGAGCTTTGGGAAAAGCATCGAGACTTGGCGGCGATCGTTGGCGTGAAGCCGATGCCGGGTTTCACGGCCCCGAAATACCTGTGGCTGACGCGGCGCGAGCCGGAAATCGCCGGCAAGACCGCCTGCGTCATGGCGCCGAAGGACTATCTGCGCTTCTGGCTAACGGGCGAAAAGCGGACCGACATGAGCGACGCCGCCGGAACCTGGTGGCTCGACGAAGCAAAGCGCGCGTGGTCGCGGCGCGCGCTCGACGTCGCCGGCGCCTCGGAAGATCTGACGCCGCGCCTCAGCGAGGGTTGCGAGGTCGTCGGCGGATTGCGCTCAGCTCTCAGAAGCGAGACCGGGCTTTCGGCGGAAGTTAAAATCGTCGCGGGCGGCGGCGACGCCGCGGTCGGCGCGGTTGCGATCGGCGCGATCAAGCCTCAAGACGCCTATGTCTCGCTCGGCACCGCGACGCAGCTTATCGTCGCCTCGGATGTTTTTCGCGCGGCGCCGGAGACGCTCGTGCACAGCTTCGCCCACGCGATCCCCGAGCGCTGGTATCGCATGGCCGCCATGCTCAACGGCGCCGGCGCGCTGGCCTTCGCCGCACGGGTGTTCGGAGCGTCGGTCGAGACGCTCGAGGCGGAAGCGGCCTCGCTTAAGGAGGAGGACGCCGACGTCCTTTTCTTGCCCTACCTTTCCGGCGAACGCACGCCGCATGACGATCCTTACGCGCGCGGCGTGTTCTTCGGCTTAAGCGAGAAGACGACGCGCGCCGATTGCGCGCGCGCCGTCATGGAAGGCGTGGCCCTCACGCTTCAACTCGCGCGCGCCTGCCTCGAGAGCGCCGGAGACGCGATCTCTCGGGTCGGCCTCATCGGCGGGGGCGCGCGCAGCGCTTTCTGGACACGCCTGATCGCCGCGAGCTTGCAACGCGACGTCGTGCGATATCGCGGCGGCGAGGCCGGGCCGGCCTTCGGCGCGGCGCGATTGGCTCGCATCGGGGCGAGCGGGGCGCGGCCGGACGACCTCTGCCACGCGCCCGAGATTGCCGATGTAACGGCGCCGGAGCCCGGTCTTGTCGAGGCGCTCAGGCGCAAGGGGGAGCGATTCAACCGGCTTTACGGGGCGCTGAAAGCCGAGTTTCGCGCGACGGCGCAACCCACAGTCTGATCGAAAATTGCTCGTCGCTTCAATCTTTTGGAGCGCACCCGGAACTCAAAACGCCCATCAACTTGTCTTTCTCGGGAACAAGCGCCGCTCCCAAGACGCACTTAAGCCCTCTGACAGTCGAGGCCGGTGTCGGCTCTCACAGCGCAGAGCCGCAAATAGAATAAATATTCCGTTCTTGACTGAATTTGGAATATTTGTTACGAAATGCTCCGACACGGATGCGCGGCGCGGGGAATGCGCCCGATCGGGACAGGGTGGAGCGAACCGAGGATGCCGACCGGATTTCCACTTGCGCTTAGGCGTCGAATGGACGGGCGGCGCTTTGAGCGCTCGCGCAACTTCTCTCCAAATTTAAGAAACGCCTTCGGCGCGGCGCGGAAGGTCTGCCAGCGTCGCGGCTAAAGCTTCGCTCGAAAAGGGCCGACGGGCCCCCGGCATTCGGTTGACTTAAGGCGCAGGCCGGGCGCCGCCAAGGAGGATGGGAACATGAAGAGCTTCATCAAAACGACGTTTTTGGCGGCGGCGGCGTTCGCAGCGGCCACGTTTGCGCCCGCGGCGGCTTCCGCGGACATCCGCATCATCGTCGTCAGCCATGGCCAGGCTAACGACCCCTTCTGGTCGGTCGTCAAAAACGGCGTCACCGCCGCGGCTAAGGACGTCGGCGTGACCGTCGACTATCGTGCGCCGGAGACGTTCGACATGGTCGCGATGTCTCAGCTCATCGACGCGGCGGTGAACCAGAAGCCGGCAGGCCTTGTCGTCTCCATTCCCGACGCCTCGGCGCTCGGCCCCTCGATCAAGAAGGCGGTCGCCGCCGGCATACCCGTGATCTCGATGAATTCCGGGTCGGACGTTTCGAAGTCGCTCGGCGCGCTTCTTCACGTCGGCCAGGACGAAGAGACCGCCGGAAAGGCCGCGGGCGAGAAGCTCAAGGAGATGGGCGGCAAGGTTGGGCTCTGCGTCAATCAGGAAGTCGGAAACGTCGCCCTCGACCTGCGCTGCAAAGGCTTCGCCGAGGGCTTCGGCGGCAAGGTGACCGTGTTGCCCGTGTCGAATGAGCCAACGGAAGTGCGCGCGAAGGTCAAGGCGGCGATCGCGGCCAACGCCGACGTCGACACGATCCTTGCGCTTGGCGCGGGAACCGCGGGCGAACCCTCGGTCGCCGCCGTCAAGGACGCCGGCAAGGCCGGCAAGATCAACGTCGCGACGTTCGACCTTTCCGCCGGCTTCCTGAAGGCGGTCGCCGCCGGCGACGCCGCCTTCGCCATCGACCAGCAACAATGGCTGCAAGGCTATCTGCCGGTGGTGTTTCTGGCCAATTACGCCAAATACGGCCTGATCCCAGGCGGCAACGTGCCTTCCGGCCCGAACCTGATCACCAAGGACAAGGCGGCGCAGGTCGTCGACTTGTCCGCCAAGGGCATTCGGTGAACGAAAGCTCTCATTGGCGCGCGTTCCGCTCGGACCCAATCTCTGAGTCCTTAGAGGCGCGCGCCTGTTCGACGCCCTGGGGCCATGTCCTCGTTGGCAAGCCCTGCCACCTTTACGGGGACATGACCCAGGCGTAAGCCTTGAATCGGGCGAGGCCGCGCGCGGGCTTAAAATGCGCCGCGCAACAAAAGCGACGCCCCGCCCGCACTCGTCAATGGCCGCAAAAATGGCGGCAAGCGAAAGGGGAGGACCATGACCAGCGCGCCAGGAACCTCAGGCGATGCAACCAAACCTGCGGGCGGGGCCGTCGCTCCGGTCGACGAACGGCTGCGCAAAACGTCCTTCGTGACGGAGGCGATGCGCAGGCCGGAGCTCGGCGCCGTCGCCGGGCTGATCGTGGTCGTCATATTTTTCCTGTTCACCGCCAACGCGACGATGTTCTCGTTAAGCGGCCTGATGACGATCCTGGCGCCGGCCTCGGAACTCGGCATTCTCGCGGTCGCCGCCGCCTTGCTGATGATCGGCGGCGAATTCGATCTCTCCATCGGCTCGATGATCGCCTTCGCCGGGCTCGCCTTCGCGGCCGCGCTCGTCGAGGCGCATCTGCCGTTGATCGTGGCGATCTTCTTGACCTTCGCGTTCGCGGCGGCCGTCGGCGCGCTCAACGGGCAGCTGGTCATCCGCACGCGGCTGCCCTCATTCATCGTCACGCTCGCTTTCCTTTTCATCCTGCGCGGTCTGACGCTCGTCGGATTGAAAATCGCCACCGGCGGCTCAACTCAGCTGCGCGGCGTCGACGAAGTTGTCGGCGACAGCGTCGTCAAGAACGCGTTTTCCGGCGCCGCGTTCCAGGACCTCTTCAGTTGGCTCGCCAATCACGATCTCATCGAGAAATTCGACACCGGGCTTCCCAAGGTCGCGGGCGTGCCGGTTTCGGTCCTCTGGTTCATCGGTTTCGCGCTCGTGGCCACCTGGGTCCTCTTGCGGACGCGGGTGGGGAATTGGATTTTCGCCGCAGGGGGCGACGCGAACGCGGCGCGCAATTCCGGCGTTCCGGTCAATCGGGTCAAGACCGGCCTCTTCATGCTGACGGCGTCGGCGGCGGCGCTCGTGGCGATTTTGACCGTCCTCGACGCCGGCTCGACCGACGCGCGGCGCGGCGTTCAGAAGGAATTCGAGGCGATCATCGCCGCGGTCATTGGCGGCTGCCTGCTCACCGGCGGCTACGGCTCGGCGATCGGCGCCTTCGTCGGCGCGATCATCTTCGGCGTCGTGTCGATCGGCCTCACTTACACGTCCTTCGACAGCGACTGGTTCCAGGTCTTCCTGGGCGCGATGCTGCTGACGGCGGTGCTGTTTAACAACTACATCCGCCGCAAGGTCACGGGCGAGCGATGAAGGGGGCGGCTATGAGCGGCAATGGCGAAAAAGTCTCGACCAACATCATCGAGGTTCGCAACATCGTCAAACATTTCGGGCCTGTCATCGCCCTCTCAGGCATCTCGCTCACCGTGCGCGCGGGCGAAGTCCACTGCCTGCTTGGCGACAACGGCGCGGGCAAGTCGACGCTGATCAAGACGCTCGCCGGCGTGCACCGGCCAACGAGCGGGGAATACCTGGTCGAGGGCCGGGCAGCGTCCTTTTCAAGCCCGCGTGAAGCGCTCGACGCCGGAATCGCCACCGTCTACCAGGACCTGGCGATGATCCCGCTCATGTCGGTGACGCGCAATTTCTTCATGGGGCGCGAACCGCAATCGGGATTCGGCCCCTTCAAACACGTCGACTTCGACTTCGCCAACAAGGTCACGCGCGAGGAGATGCACAAGATCGGCATCGACGTGCGCGACCCGCATCAGGCGGTTGGAACGCTGTCGGGCGGCGAAAGGCAATGTGTCGCCATCGCCCGCGCCGTCTATTTCGGCGCGAAGGTGCTGATCCTCGACGAGCCGACCTCGGCGCTTGGCGTCGCCCAGACGTCAATGGTGCTGAAATATATCCACCTTGTTCGGCAGAAGGGGCTCGGCGTGATCTTCATCACGCACAACGTGCGCCACGCCTACGCCGTCGGCGACCGATTCACGATTCTCAATCGCGGCAGGACGCTCGGCACATACACGAAGGCGCAGATCCCGATGGACGAGCTGCAGAACCTGATGGCGGGCGGAAAGGAGCTTCAGCAGCTGTCGAGCGAACTCGGCGGCACGGTCTGAGCGAGCGCCACTTAAGAGCGTCCGGCGGGCCGCTCGCCTCCGGGCGCTCATCCGATAAGGCGTCGAGCGCTCTCGGCCCGGCCGGCGATTGGAATAAATATTCTGAACTTGACTGGTTTTGGAACAGTTGTTACGAACCGCCATGATGACCGGAGGGCGCGGAGCAGCGCCCGAGCGGAAGCGGGCGGAGCGCCATGGGCGGCTTAAAGGCGAGACCGAATTGCGGGCTCTTTCGCCCTGGGCGCTGTTCCCGACGTCCCGTCGATCCCCTCAGGTTTCCTAAGAACATAAAATCCGGCCGGCGCCGTTCGCGCCGCGTCGCGATGCGGCCGGCGCCCGGGCTCGGGCGCCGGGGCGATCGGCCCGCAATGGGCAGCCGGCGTTTCTAAAATGGGCGTGAGCCGGACGCCGCCAAGGAGGATGAACCGATGAAACGCATTGCAATCGCACTTGCCGCCGCGACGATGCTCGCGTCGCCCGCCATGGCCGCCAAGATCGGCGTGTCGATGGACAAGTTCGACGACAACTTTCTCACCGTCTTGCGCAACGGGATGGCCGATTACGCGAAGTCGCTCAACGGCGTGAGCTTGCAGATCGAAGACGCGAAGGACGACGTCAACAAGCAGCTCTCGCAGATTCAAAACTTCATCGCCAACAAGGTCGACGCGATCATCGTCAATCCCGTCGACACGTCGGCGACCGAAGCGATGACCAAGCTCGCCGCCGACGCGGGCGTGCCGCTCGTCTATGTCAATCGTGAGCCAGTCGACGTCGACAAGCTCGGGGCCAAGGCCGCCTTCGTCGCTTCGAACGAGGCGGAATCCGGCACGCTCGAGAGCAAGGAAATCTGCCGAATCCTCGGCGGCAAGGGCGATATCCTCGTCATCGAGGGCCAGCTCTCCAACCAGGCCGCCGTCCAGCGCACCAAGGACATCCACGAGGTGATCGCCACCGACGCCTGCAAGGGAATGAAGATCGTCGCCGAGCAGACCGCGAACTGGGACCGCACCCAGGCGCAAAACCTGATGACGAACTGGCTCTCCAAGGGCTTGAAGTTCGACGCGGTCGTCTCCAACAACGACGAAATGGCGATCGGCGCTCTGCAGGCCATGAAGGCGGCCGGCATCGACACCAAGGCGGCGATCGTCGGCGGCGTCGACGCCACGCAAGACGCGCTGGCCTCGATGAAGGCGGGCGATCTGAAGGTCACGGTGTTCCAGGACGCGGCGGGCCAAGGCAAGGGCGCGGTCGACACCGCCTTGGCGATTGCGGCCGGCAAAACGGTCCAGAAGAAGGTCTATATCCCGTTCCAGCTCGTTACGCCCGTGAACATGGACCAGTTCACGAAGAAGAACTGATTTAAGGTTTGAGCCCGCGGCCGCGCGTTGGCGGCCGCGGCTTTTTTCGTTAGGATCGCGGCCGTCGGACGAGCGGCCAAGAACGAGCCGTACGCCCCCGAGGTTTTGCGATGCTGAGCCCGGACACCGCCCAGGCGGTTCGCGAGAGCGGGGCCCTCCCTCAAGCCGAGTATCTGCTCGAAGTTTCCGGCGTCTCCAAAGCCTTTCCGGGCGTCAAGGCGCTCGACGACGTCTCGTTCCGCTTAAAGCGCGGGCAGGTGCACGCGCTGATGGGCGAGAACGGCGCCGGCAAGTCGACCCTGATGAAAATCATCGCCGGCATCTACACGCCGGATTCCGGCTCCTTCAAACTGAAGGGCCAGGAAATCCGCTTAACTTCGCCGCTCGACGCCCTCAAATACGGGATCGCCATGATCCATCAGGAGCTCAACCTGATGAACTACATGACGGTCGCCGAAAACATCTGGATCCGGCGCGAGCCGCGCAACGCCTTCGGCCTCGTCCAGCACCGCGAAATGCGGCGCAAGACCCAGGAATTGTTCGACCGCCTCGAGATCCCGCTCGACCCGGAAGCGGAAGTGCGCGACCTCTCCGTCGCCAACCGGCAGATGGTCGAGATCGCCAAAGCCGTCTCTTACGACAGCGACGTTCTCATCATGGACGAGCCGACCTCGGCGATCACCGAGAAGGAAGTCGCGCATCTCTTCAAGATCATTCGCGATCTAAAGTCCCAGGGCAAAGGCATCGTCTACATCACGCACAAGATGAACGAGCTTTTCGAGATCGCCGACGCGGTCTCGGTGTTCCGCGACGGGAAATTCGTGGCGGAGAAGAAGGCTTCCGAAGTCACCCGCGACGACGTGATCAGGATGATGGTCGGGCGCGAAGTGACGCAGATGTTCCCGAAGCTGACCGTGCCGATCGGCGAGGCGGTGCTGTCGGTTAAGAATCTCGGGCTTGCCGGCCGCTTCGCCAACGTCTCTTTCGACCTTCGCAAGGGCGAGATCTTGGGGCTCGCGGGCCTTGTCGGATCCGGGCGCAGCAATGTCGCGGAGACGATTTTCGGCGTGACGCCGGCGACGTCCGGCGAGATCTTCGTCGACGGCCGAAAGGTCGACATTCGCGCGCCTCGCCAGGCGCTCGAGCTCGGCATGGGCTTCTTGACCGAGGACCGCAAGGAAAGCGGCTGCTTCCTGCTGCTCGACGTGCGCTCCAACATGCAAATGGCGCTTTTGCATAAGGCGTTCGTCACCGCCGGGTTCGTCAACGAGGGCGCGATCGAGAAGCTCTGTCTCGGGCAGAAAGACAGGCTGCGGGTCCGCACGCCCGACCTCGACGAGCCGGTGATCAATCTTTCCGGCGGCAATCAGCAGAAGACGCTGATCGCCCGCTGGCTTCTCACCAAGCCGCGCATTCTCATTCTCGACGAGCCGACGCGCGGCATCGACGTCGGCGCGAAGGCCGAGATTCACCGCCTCATCACCGAACTCGCCGGCCAAGGCGTCGCCGTCATGATGATCTCGTCCGAAATGCCCGAGGTTCTCGGAATGAGCGATCGCATTCTCGTCATGCACGAGGGCCGGCAGACGGGCATCGTCGAGCGCCAAGACGCGACGCAAGTGAGGATCATGGAGCTCGCCTCGGCGTGAATGTCCGGGGCCGAGCGACGAGGGGAACTTTGCCGTGACCGTGCAACCCGCTTCCGTACAGACCGCCGCCGAAGCGCCGACGCCGCCGCGGCGACTGCCGCCCGAGGTCAGCATCCTCGTCGTCATGGTCGGCATGATGCTGCTCTTCGAGGCGCTGGGGTGGATCTTCGTCGGCCAGAGCTTCATCTTCAATTTCCAGCGCCTGAAGATCATGATCCTTCAGGAAGCGATCATCGGCATCATCGCCGTCGGCGTCACGCAGATCATCATCATGGGCGGCATCGACCTGTCCTCAGGGTCGATCGTCGGCATGACGGCGATGATCGGCGCGAGCCTTGCCCAGAATCCCGGCGATCCGCACGCGATCTATCCGAGCCTGACCGGCCTCGGCTGGTTCTGGCCGCTGCTCGCCGGCGTCGCCGCGGGCGTGCTCGCCGGCCTCATCAACGGGTCGATCATCGCGACGACGAAAATCCCGCCCTTCATTGCGACGCTCGGCATGATGGTGTCGGCGCGCGGCGTCGCCGACTGGTACACGAACGGCGAGCCGATCGGACGCTTAAGCGAGGCCTACGCGTCGATCGGCTCGGGGCTGAACGGCTGGGCGCCGGTCATCATCTTCTTGGCCTGCGCCGTCATCGCGCATGTCGCGTTGCGTTATACGCGATACGGCAAATTCATTTACGCCATCGGCGCGAACCCGCTCGCGGCGCGCGTTTCCGGCATCAGCGTGGAGAAGCAGATCCTCTTCGTCTACACGATCGCCGGCGCGCTGTCGGGTCTTGCGGGCGTGGTCCTCTCGGCGCGAGCGATTTCCGGCCAGGCCGGCATGGGCTTCGGCTTTGAGCTCGACGCGATCGCCGCCTCCGTCATCGGCGGCACGTCGCTCTCGGGCGGCGTCGGGCGCATGACCGGCACGATCATCGGCGCCGTCATCCTCGGCGTCTTGACCTCCGGCTTCACGTTCCTCAACGTCGACGCAACCTACCAGGAAATGATCAAGGGCGCCGTCATCGTCTCGGCGGTCGTCGTCGATCAGTACCGCCAGCGCAAGCGCCGATCGGCGTAAAGCGCCGGCCGGCCTCGACTTTCCTCGAGCCTGGCGCGCGTCGTCTCGAAGGTGTAGCCCCGAACGCCGTCGCCGCGATGAACGCGCGGGCGTAGCTTGGGGCTGCCCTCATGAAACCAGCGCGGAAAATCTTCGAACCGCTCGCGGTCGGCGCGCCTCCGCCCTTGCGCGAGCTTCCCGTCAAGCTCGAGCGAATGATCCACTTCGTGCCGCCGCACGTCGAAAAACTGCGCCTGCGCGTCGCCGAGCTCGCGCGCGAGGTCGACGTGGTGCTGGCCAATCTCGAAGACGCAGTGCCGGCGGAGGCGAAGGCGGCCGCCCGCGCGGGCGCGATCGCGATGGGCAAGGCGAACGATTTCGGGGACGCCTCATTCTGGGTGAGGGTGAACGCGTTGAACTCGCCCTGGGTGCTCGACGACCTGACCGCGCTCGTCGGCGAGGTCGGCGATCGACTGGACGTCGTCATGGCCCCGAAGATCGAGGGGCCGTGGGACATCCACTTCCTCGACCAATATCTGGCGCTCCTCGAGGCCCGCGCCGGCTTGAAGAAGCCGCTTCTCGTCCACGCCATCCTTGAGACCGCGACGGGCGTCGCCAATGTCGAGAAGATCGCCGGATCGTCGCCGCGCTTGCACGGAATGAGTCTCGGGCCCGCGGACCTCGCCGCCTCGCGCGGCATGAAGACGACCCGCGTCGGCGGCGGACACCCTGAGTACAAGGTGCTCTCCGACCCGGCGCCGACGGGCGCGCGCGCGGCCGCGCAGCAGGATCTTTGGCACTACACGATCGCCCGCATGGTCGACGCCTGCGCAAGCCACGGTCTGAAGGCGTTTTACGGCCCCTTCGGAGATTTTTCCGACGCCGAGGCCTGCGAGGCGCAGTTTCGCAACGCCTTTCTGCTCGGCTGCGCCGGCGCCTGGACGTTGCATCCGAGCCAGATCGCCATCGCCAAGCGCGTGTTTTCGCCCGATCCGAACGAAGTCGCGTTCGCGCGCCGGATTCTCGAGGCGATGCCGGACGGCTCGGGCGCGGTAATGATCGACGGCAAAATGCAGGACGACGCCACGTGGAAGCAGGCCAAAGTGATTGTCGACCTCGCCCGGCAGGTGGCGCGGAAAGATAAAGACTACGCCGCCAAATACGGCCTATAGAGCGGACGGTCTTTCGGAAAATTGACAGCCGCGCGAGAAGGGTCTAGCGGGCGGCCCTTGGCGCTAAGGGCGCCCCTTTAGGGGCCAGAGCCGAGACGGATTCAAGGCGGCGTCCGTCCAGCGCGCCGCGGCTCTCCAGGCGATTGACGGCTCTCAGGGGCTAGGACGCCAAGCTTTAGGACGCCAATGCTGACGCGAATGGCGAAATTTGGCATCGGCCAAGTGGTTAGACACCGCGTGTATCCGTTTCGCGGCGTCATCTTCGACGTGGATCCGACCTTCAGCAATACGGAGGAATGGTGGCTGGCAATTCCCGCCGAGGTTCGCCCCGCCAAAGATCAGCCCTTTTATCATCTCTACGCCGAGAACGCGGAAACCCACTACGTCGCCTACGTGTCGGAGCAAAACTTGCTTCCCGACGATTCTCGCAAACCCGTGAGCCATCCGCAGGTCGCGGAACTGTTCGAAGACAACGGCGCGGGCGGCTATCGGCTGAGAAGCCGGCCTTTCTCGGTCTGAGCGCCAAACTCTTGAAGGCGGAGCCGAACGCGTTGGCTCCGCTAAGAAATCGCAGGACGAGCCTTGCGGCGCGCCGCTTGGACGTCACTTCGCGGGCGTTGCGCTCGCCTGCGGCGCAGGCGGGACCCCCTGCTGGGTTTGCTTCTCGAGGTCTTCCCGTTGCTGCTTTGCCTTGTCCTCGAGCTGCTTCTGCAAGTCCTGCTGCTGCTGCTGCAGCTCTTTCGGATCAATCGCAGGCCCGTCGAACGCAACGCCGAAATCCTTGATCGGGACGACGAACGTCACCTCGGCGTTCGACTGATTGCGGACCTGAACGGTCATGATCTGCGCTTTGCGGAGCGCATTGAGCGTCGGCGTGCCGAACTCGAGCTCGCCGACGCAGAAATTCGGGAAGCAAATCGCGTATTTGCCGTCGATCGGCTCGCCTTTGTCGAGCACGACGCGAAAGCCAGGCTTGAGCAGCAGCCCGACCGGAAGCAGCAGCCGCGCCGTGCGCTTTTCTTCGCCCGTCGTCTGATAGACGGCGATGGACAGAGCCGGATTTTGATCTTGAACGAAATCGCGACTCGTCAGGCAGACTTCCTTGCCGATCGTCTGGTCCTTGCCGCAGACCTTCGTCCATTTGGGCTGCAACGGCGTCACGTCGATGCGGGTCGGCCCGGGCGTCGCGGGGGCCGGCGTTGCGCCGCCTTGCGCGGGCGTGGAAGGCGGCGTCGGGGTCGGCTGCGGGCTTTGCGAATTCGCCGATCCGGTCGCAAGCGCGACGCCGACGGCAAATGCAAAGGCTCCCACGCGCAATCGCTTCACGGTCATGAACAACCCTCTCTCAAAAGCCCTGGAAAGGACGGGACGGAAAAGCGGCGCCACGGGTGACGAGGCATGGGCCCGTCAATCGACCGGGCCCCGCCATACTCCACGCGCGCGCTCTCTTTCCATATTCGCTCCATGTTTCCAACTGAATTCGCCGCGCGGGACTTTAAGAAAACGACGCGCTGTGACGTCCGGATCGCTTGCCCGTAAAGTGCGTGAACGATGATTCTGATGATTCTCAGGCCGATTGTCGCGATTGTGTGGCTTCTTGTGGCCCTTGGCGCGGCCTCGACAGCGGAATCTCTCAAGCTTGTCCACGCCCTCGCGATGCATGGGGAGCCGGCCTTGCCGGCCGATTTCGACCATTTGCCCTATGCAAATCCGGGCGCGCCGAAGGGGGGGCGCCTGACGCTTGCCTATCTTGGGACTTTCGACAGTTTGAACCCCTATAACACTCGCGCGCTGACGACCGCCCAGGGGCTCGTCGGCAACGTCTACCAGTCGCTGATGCAGCGCTCGCTCGACGAGACGTTCACGCTCTATGGCCTGATCGCTCAATCCCTCGAGGTCGACGATGCACGCGAGCACGTCATTTTCCATCTGAACGAGAAGGCGCGCTTTTCCGACGGCTCGCCGATCCGCGCTTCCGACGTCATTTTCACGTTCAAGCTTTTGAAGGACAAAGGTCGCCCCCAGCAACGCGCCGCTTACGCCCTCGTGAAGACAGTCGACGCGCCCGATGAGCATACCGTCGTCTACGATCTCACCGGCGCCGGCGACCGCGAGCTGCCCTTAACCCTGGCGCTGATGCCAGTCTTAAGCGAAGCTCATACGGACGCTAGTCATTTCGAGGATCAGACGCTTGAGATCCCGGTCGCGTCGGGCCCTTACGTCGTGAGCGAGGTCCGGCCGGGCGAACGATTGGTCTTAAAGCGCGATCCAAATTACTGGGCGCGCGATCTTCCCGTCAGCCGAGGCCGGGACAATTTCGACGAGATCCGCATCGACTATTATCGCGACGCGACGTCGATGTTCGAGGCGTTCAAGGCCGGGCTCTACGATATTCGGCTCGAGGACGATCCCGACCGTTGGAATCGCGGCTATGATTTTCCGGCTCTTAAAGCGGGCGCCGTCAAGAGGGAAGCCTTCACCTTCGGCCTCCCCAAGGGCGTCAGCGGTTTTGCGTTCAACCTTCGACGCCCAATCTTCGCGGATCTGAGGCTTCGCGAAGCGTTGGCGATGCTTTTCGATTTCAATTGGATCAACGCCAATCTGTACGCCGGCGCCTATCGGCGAAGCGCCGGCTTCTTCGATGACAGCGAATTGTCGTCGATTGGAAAGCCCGCGTCGGCAAGGGAGCGCGATTGGCTTTCGCGGTTCCCGGAAGAGGTGAGGGAGGACGTGTTGGAGGGCGCGTGGACGCCGTCGACCTCAGATGGAACGGGGCGCGACCGAGCGCTGGCAAAGCGAGCGCTCGATCTGCTCGCTTCCGACGGCTACGCCTTGCGCGACGGCCAACTTCTCGACAAGGCCGGCCAGCCGATCGGCTTCGAAATCCTCGTCAAGGACCGGGAAGAGCAGCGGCTGGCGCTCGCCTACCAGCAATCGCTCGCTCGCATCGGCGTCCGCGCCGGCGTTCGCCTCGTCGACGAAGTTCAATTCCAAAGGCGACGCACGTCTTTCGATTTCGACATGATGATCGGAACGTGGCTCGCCTCGCCCTCGCCCGGGACCGAGCAACGTGGGCGATGGAGTTCCGCCGCGGCCTCGATGCAGGGGGCCTACAACATCTGCGGAGTGAAATCCGCGGCGATCGACGCAACCATCAACTGGATCCTCGCCGCCCGGACAAAGGACGAATTCGTCGACGCCGTTCGCTCTTTAGATCGGCTGCTGATTTCCGGGTTCTACATTGTGCCCCTCTTCTATTCGAGCGAGCAATGGCTTGCCTATTCGTCGAGCCTGGCGCATCCCGATCGCGCCCCGCTCTTCGGCGTTGCGGCCGCGATCGATACGTGGTGGCGGCAGTGACCGTCAGGCGATGATGTCGGGGGTCAGCGAATCCTGCAACGCCGCAAGCTTGTCGCGCAACGCGAGCTTTCGCTTCTTGAGCCGCTGCAACTGCAGCCGGTCGCTCTGTCCGGACCGGCTCAGCGCCTCGATCGCGGCGTCAAGGTCGCGATGCTCCTCCCGAAGACGCTCGATCTGCGCATGAAGGCGAGCGCGCTCCTCTTCGTTCACGTCTTTCAGCCTCGATTTTTCGCCTCCGCTTGGAACGGCGCTAAAATATGAACGTCATATCGTTTCGGCGCAAGATTAGCGCAACAGGCCTTGAGACGGCGCGAAGATCACGAAAATTGTCGGAATTGCCCCCCAAAATTGATGAGTAATCCCCAGGGGACGGGGCGCTCAGGGGCTTGCCTCCCATTCGGTTGTGACACTATTTTGTCTTCGTCACAACGGGGGGATGCCGATGTCCGTTGAGTCCCATCTCAGTGAACTTGTCCGTCGCCACCAAGCGATTGAGAGCCTTATCGCTGAAGAAGAAACTCATCTCGCCGCGGACGATTTGAAGTTGCACGAATTGAAACGCAAGAAACTTCAACTTAAGGACGAAATCGAAAGACTGAAGCACGACGGCGAGCGGGCGTCGAAGCACTAGCGTCAACTCGGTTCTGTCGCGTTTCGACGATCCGAGCGCTCGGAAGGCCAATCTTTAGTAAGGGCCGCCGCCCACTCGTCGGCGACGGCCGCATCCCCCTCCGACGGCAGGAGCCGGCGGGAAGCGGCGACTACCGACGCCCGGTCGGCAAGTTGCGCGAGCGCCCAGACGGCGGCGCCGCGCACCAGGGGGTGCGTCGCGCGCAAATGAGCGTTAACCGCGGTGAGCAACGTCCGATCGCCCGAATTCCCCACAGCGATCAAGACATTCCGCAAAAACCGGGCGATTCCGATCCGCTTGATTGGCGAGCCTGAAAATTTCTTTCGAAATCCGGCCTCGTCAAGGACCGCCAGTTCCGCCAGCGGAGGCGCGGCCAGGTCCTCCCTCTCGACGAACTTGGCCTCGCGCGACCTTTGCGCGAATTTGTTCCACGGGCAGACCGCCAGGCAGTCGTCGCAGCCATAGATCCGATTGCCGAGGCTTTCGCGGAATTCGCGGGGGATCGGCCCTCGATGCTCAATCGTCAAGTAGGAGATGCAGCGGCGGGGGTCGAGGCGATAGGGGCCAAGAAAGGCCTGCGTCGGACAAATGTCGAGACAGGCCCGGCAGCGGCCGCAATGATCGGCCTCATCTGCGTCGGTCGGCAGATCAAGCGTCGTGAAAACTTCCGCAAGAAAGAGCCACGAGCCGAAGGCGCGGGAGACGAGGTTGGTGTGCTTTCCTTGCCATCCGACGCCGGCGCGCTCAGCGAGCGGCTTTTCGAGCACGGGCGCAGTGTCGACAAAGACCTTGACGGCCGCCCGAGGTTCGCCGGCCGACTTGATCAGCCACGCCGCCAGCGTTTTCAGACGGCCTTTCAGGACGTCGTGATAGTCGCGGTTGCGCGCATAGATCGAGATTGCCGCCCGGTCTCGTTTGCGAACGGCCGCAAGCGGGTCGTCTCTTGGCCCATAATTGGCCGCGAGCACGACGACGCTGCGAACCTCGTTCCAAAGAGCTTTAGGGCTTATACGGCGCTCAACCGAACTGGCCATCCAGGCCATGTCGCCATGCATGCCCTCATTGACCCAACGGCGAAGATGCGCGGAGGTCCCTTCGGCAAGCTCGGGCCGGGCGACCCGGCAGACGTCAAAACCGAGATGCCGGGCCCGCTCGCGCAACCCCGTCAAAAGTCGAGATCGGCGTAGGTCGCGCTCGGCGTCAGGCCCGGCACTCGCTCCGACAGGATCGGGCGGAATCCGGGCCGCGACTTCATCCGAGAATACCAGTCCTTTGCCGATTGGCTTTCGTCCCACGGCGCATCGCCCAGGTAGTCGACGCATGAAAGCTGCGCGGCTGCGGCGAAGTCGGCGTAGGAGAGCTTCTCGCCCGCAAGCCAGTGTCGCTTTGCGCTTAAGCGCCCAATATAGCGCAAATGGTGACGCAAGTTGGCGCGCGCGGCGTGCACCACTTCCATGTCGGGCGCGCCGCCGCCCTGATCGCGCGTCAGAAACCGCCTCTCGATCTTCTCCCTTAAGATCCAGCGGACAGAGTCGTGAAACATCTTTCCGTTGAACCAGCGCATGAGGCGGCGCGCCTCGACCCGCGCATGGGGGTCAGAGGGAAGAAGGTTCGGCGAGCCGGGAGGGCTGGGCCGCGTCTCGTCGAGGAAGGCGACAATCACATCTTCGCCCGGCACCGCCGCCCCCGTTTCGTCAACGAGAAGCGGCGTCGCCCCCTCGGGAGAAAGCGCTAAGAATTCCTTACGCTTTTGCCCGAAGCGCTCTTCGACAAGCCGGAAGGCGAGCGAGCGCTCGAAAAGGACCAACCTGACGAAACGCGAATGAGGGCAAAAGGGGTGATGATGTAGCGTGACCATCACAATCGGCGGCGCTCGTACGCGTACGGCTCAAACGTTTCCTTCGCCATCTCGCCGGCAGCCGGTTAAGCGCCGGTAAACGCGCCGCCTCGCGCCCCTCAAGAGAGGACTTCGCGAGACGCAACTCGCCAGACGCCCGCCGATCGCATCTTCGCCCACGCGGCGTCGAGCGATCCGTCCGCGTCGATCGCCCGGCACGCGTCTTCGATCACGAAGGTCTCAAAGCCTTCCTTGCGGGCGTCGAGCGCCGAATAGGCGACGCAGAAATCCGTCGCGAGGCCGCACAAGAAGAGCCGCGAGACGCCGCGCGACCTCAAGAGCGGCGCGAGGCCCGTCGACGTCTTTCCGTCCGCCTCGTTGAAGGCCGAATAGGAGTCGACGTCGGAATTTGTCCCTTTCCTTAAGATGAGCATGGCGTGGTCGATATTCAGCGCGCCGCTTAAGGCGGCGCCCAGGCTGCCTTGCACGCAATGATCCGGCCACAGCGTCTGAGGCCCATAAGGCATCTTGATCGTCTCGAACGGCTTTGCGCCCTTGTGCGCCGAAGCGAACGAGGCGTGGCCTGACGGATGCCAATCTTGCGTGACGACGACGTTCTTGAACGTCTGAGAAAGCCGGTTGATCAGGGGCACGATTTCGTCCCCATTCGGCGCCGCCAAAGCGCCGCCGGGGAGAAAATCATTCTGCACGTCGATGACGATGAGGGCGTCCCGATCGGAGATCTCCATATCTCTCCCCCAAAGCGTTCTTAAGTTTCCGCTGACCGAAAGAGCCTGGCGATTCTGTGTCGTTCAAACAGCGCCGCGACGACGATTGCGAACACGAAAGGCGCCAAGAGATAGAAGAGACGGAACACGAGAAGCGCGGCGATGAGATCGGCGCGCGGGACCTCCGGCATGGCCTTTAAGAAGGCGAACTCAAGCACGCCGATGCCGCCGGGCGCGTGGCTGACGAGCGCGATCGAGAAAGAGGCCACGAAAATTCCCGCGACCGCGATGAACCCAGGGTTCGCCTCAGGCGGCAGAGCGAAATAAATGATCCCGGTCGCGCCAAGCAATTCCAACGGCCCGGCGAGGATCTGCTTCGCGGCGACGGGAGGACGCGGATAGACCAGCGAGAACCCCCACAGCTTGCGCGGCGCGAAATGCCTGAGCGAGCCGATGACGAACAAAGCCAGGATCGAGAGCAGCGCCAGGCCGACGAGTTGTCCGGACCACACCGGAAGCGGCGCGATCCGCTCAACGAGACTTGGCTCTAGAATGAGCGCAAACCCGCCGACGGTGACGCTTCCAAGGAAGAACGTGAACGAACAAAAGGCGACGAGGAGCGCGACCTCCTGGACGCCCAAGCCGCGGGTCGAGTAGGCCCGATAGCGCACGACCGCGCCCGAGAGCACGGACGCGCCGACATTGTGCGCCAGCGCATAGGTCGTAAAGGAGACGAGTCCGACAAAGCCCCAGCCCAGCCTGTGGCCGAGATGCGCAAGCCCAATCTGGTCATACCAGGCGAGCGCGCCGTAGGCGACGAGCGTCGAGAGCGCGGCAAACGCGAGGCGAGGAACCGTGATCGCCCGCAGGCCGGCCTCGACGTCGGCGAGCGACAGACCCCGCAACTCGCGCGCGAGCAGCCAGCACGCGAAGGCGAGCGCAAAGAGACCGATCGCCGTCCAAATCAATTCCGGTAGATGTTTCATCGCGGCCTTTTTGGCGTTCGGGCGGGCTTGCCGGCCCTCCCTGCCCGACGCGTCGAGCGAGCGCAAGAAGACAGGCCTGGCGTCAATAGCGAACGCTTAAGGCGCTTAAGCGTCGCGGCCAGCATCGCCGACCGGGCCTGGACAAACGGGCCGAAAGATGACGCGGGCTCGACCTTGAGACCCGCGGATTGGGGGACCGCGCGGCCGTTAACGAGTGGGTGTCAGCCGTCGGCCCGGCGAAAACGGGTCGCCGGGTTCTTGCTGCCGGAGGGAAGGATTAAATTCGCCGCCTTGACGTCCGTTCCCCGGCAGCGCATCACGCATGCCCGCATGCCCCTGCTTCTTCTCGCGTATCCCGCGATTGACCCCGTTCTTTTGCATTTGGGGCCGTTTTCAATCCGCTGGTATGCGATTTCCTACATTGCGGGGCTGGTCGCCGGTTGGTTCCTCATCCGCCGCTACGTCGCCAACGACGGGCTGTGGGGCGGGCGTCCGCGGCCGACGCCTGACAGCGTCGACGATCTGCTCCTTTATTGCGCCGTCGGCGTCATCGTCGGCGGCCGGCTTGGGAACGTGCTCTTTTACGATCCGGCCTACTATGCCACCCATCCGCTCGACGTCTTCAAGGTCTGGGAAGGCGGGATGGCGTTTCATGGCGGCTTGCTGGGCGCGCTCGCCGGCGCCGCCTGGTTCTCGCATCGCCAACGCGTGCCGACGCTCACGACGTTTGATCTCGCCTCGATCGTCGCGCCGATCGGCATCTTTCTCGGGCGCCTCGCAAACTTCATCAAGCCGGAGCTGTGGGGGCGGCCGACGGATGTCCCGTGGGCGATGATTTTTCCTGGCTCCGACGGCGTGCCGCGCCATCCAAGCCAGCTTTACGAGGCGGCGCTCGAGGGCCTCGGCGTTTTCGTCGGGTTGCTGGCGCTCAAGAACGCGGGAGCTTTTTCAAGACCTGGGTTGATTGCCGGCGCGTTCGGCGCGCTTTACGGATCAGCGAGAATCATATGCGAATTCTTTCGTGATCCGGATCCGCGTCTTGAAGATCTGGGCAATGGTCTGACGATGGGGATGGTTTTGTCCGTTCCGATGATCGTCGCCGGAATCGGGCTTATGCTCAATGCTTGGCGCGGGGGCGCCGAACAAGCGAATGAGCGCTCTCGGCCATGAAATGCGCGCCCTGGTGGCGCGAGAAGGGCCCATCTCGGTCGAACGCTTCATGGCTCTGGCGCTCGGCCATCCGAAATATGGCTACTACATGAACCGCGACCCGTTTGGCGCGGCCGGCGACTTCACGACGGCGCCGGAAATCAGCCAGATGTTCGGCGAGCTGATTGGCCTCTGGGCCGCCGAGGTTTGGGGGATGGCCGGAAGGCCAAAACCCGCGATCCTCATTGAATTCGGGCCGGGACGCGGCACGCTGATGAGCGACGCGCTGCGCGCGGCTCGAGTGGCGCCCGACTTTCGCGCCGCGCTTGACGTGCGCCTCGTTGAAACGAGCCCTTATCTCGCGGCGATCCAGCGAGAGACGCTGCTGACCTCCGGCGCGCCGATCTCATGGTGCGCAACCATCGGCGAGGCGCCGCCTGGGCCGGCGATCATCCTCGGCAACGAGTTTCTCGACGCCTTGCCGGTGCGCCAGTTCGTCTTCTCGAGGGGCGTCTGGCGAGAGAGGCTCGTCGATGTCGGCGGCGACGGGAGGCTCGCCTTCGTCGCCTCCGACGATCCGGAGCTTGGAATACGCGGGGCGGCGAAAGAAGGCGACATTGTCGAGATTAGTCCGACCGCGCATCGTCTCGTCCGAGACCTCGCCGCCCGCATCATGGGTTACGGCGGAGCCGCCTTGTTTATCGATTACGGGCACGTCGACCGGGATCGGGGACACTTTGCAAGCCGTGCGCGCCCACCGGTCGGTCGACCCGCTCGCCGACCCGGGAGAAGCGGATCTGACGGCGCATGTCGATTTCGCCTCGATTGCGCGCGCGGCGCGCTCGGTTGGCGCCGTGGTGCACGGCCCGATCGACCAAGGCGACTTCTTAGCTGCGCTCGGCCTTGCTGAGCGCGCGGAAATGCTCTGCCGCAGGGCCTCGACTGCCGCCGCCGCCGAGATCCAGAACGCCGCTATGCGCCTGACCGGGAAGGCGAAGGGGCAGATGGGAGGTCTGTTCAAGGCGATCGCCATCTCCGCGCGAGGCATGCAGCCGCCGGGTTTTGCTGGGAAGGCGGGCCAATGAGCGCGGCCGAACATGTCTGCGCCCGCGTTCTTAGTCATCCTCGAATCCGCCACGCCTTTTTCACGCGGCGAGGCGGCGTGTCGACCGGCGTCTATTCTTCGCTGAACGGGGGCGCGGGTTCGAACGACGATCCCGCCCGCGTCGCGGACAATCGCGCGCGCATGGCGAAGGCGATCGGCGTCGAGGCCAGCCGTTTGGCGGTCCCTTTCCAGGTTCATTCGGCTGAGGCCCTTGCGGTCGAAGCGCCGTTCTCGACCGAAGCCAGACCGCGCTGCGACGGCCTCGTCACCGCTAAGGCGGAACTTGGGATCGGCGTCACCGGCGCCGATTGCGGGATCTTGCTCTTCGCCGAGCCTGAGGCCGGCGTGATCGGCGCGGCGCATGCGGGCTGGAGGGGCGCGCTCTCGGGCATTATCGAGGCGACCGTCGACGCGATGGCGAACCAGGGCGCCGCGCTGAGGCGAATTCGCGCGGCGTTGGGGCCCTGCATCCGCCAGCCCTCTTACGAGGTTGGGCCGGAGTTCCGAACCCTGTTCTTGGATAGAGATCCTAAGTCCGAAGGCTTTTTCGTCCCCGCGGGGCGTGACGGTCACGCGATGTTTGACCTTGCCGGCTACATCGGCATGCGCCTCGCGCGGGCCGGCGTTGAGCATTATGAGGACTTGGCGCTCGACACCTACGCCGATGACGAGCGGTTCTTCAGCTTCCGTCGATCGACCCATCGCCAAGAGCCGGATTACGGCCGCTTGGTCGCGGCGATCGCGCTTTTCGATCCCCCATAGGTCTGTAAAAATTGTAGAGTGAGGTCGCGCGCGGCATTAACCTCGGCGCGCCGAATTCGTCGCCAATCTCTTAACGCTGTAGCCAATTCGATCCGTCGCATTTATTGAAAATGCGAGCGAACCGGCGCACCGTCTTCAAGACGATCCGCGCCCTCGCTCCGTCGGTTGTCAGCGTTTAGGACCAATGCGTCAGGAAACGATTGCCGTTCACGGCGGATTCTTGCACGATCCGTCGACGCATGCGGTCTCTCCGCCAATCTACCAGAACGTCGCCTACGCCTTTGACAGCGCTGACCACGGCGCCGCTCTGTTCAATCTGGAGGCCGAGGGATTCCGATATAGCCGCATCGCGAATCCGACGGTCGAAATCTTAGAAAAGCGGGTGGCGATGCTGGAAGGAGGGGTCGGCGCGCTCGCCGTCGCCTCCGGGCAATCGGCGCTCCACTACGCCTTCCTCACCCTCGCCGACCGCGGCGGAAACATTGTCGCCGCGCCCTATCTCTATGGCACGACGCACACGCTGCTGGCGCATACTCTGAAGAGCAACGGCGTCGAGGCGCGCTTCGCCCGCAGCGAGAGGCCGGACGACATCGCCAAGCTGATCGACGAGGACACTCGGGCCGTCTTCTGCGAGACCGTAAGCAATCCGGCGGGCGTCGTCGCCGATATCGCGTTGCTCGCCGATCTCGCGCATCGGCGCGGGCTGCCGCTGATCGTCGACAATACGGTGGCGACGCCGGCGCTGTTCAGGCCGTTCGAATATGGCGCGGACATCGTCGTCCACTCGCTGACGAAGTTCATGGGCGGTCATGGCGCCGCGATGGGAGGCGCGATTGTCGAGAGCGGGCGCTTCGATTGGCCGCGACATGCGAAACGGTTTCCGATGTTCTTCGAACCGGACGAATCCTATCACGGCATGGTCT
>Ga0187782_10000320_pt1 | contig 31572 bp, 24 predicted proteins | sample 0715_SJ02_MP15_2_FD_132454 | JGI IMG/M metagenome (GOLD analysis project Ga0187782, IMG submission 132454) | Tropical peat soil microbial communities from peatlands in Department of Meta, Colombia - 0715_SJ02_MP15_20_MG | ecosystem: Environmental > Terrestrial > Soil > Wetlands > Peat | place... | reverse complement strand
CCTCACCGCCCCGATGATCAAGACCTTTGTGCGTCACGGCGTGCTCTTCATGCCCACGTTCCGCAAGACCGAGATCAGCGACGCTGACCTCGACGCTATCGCTGCCTACCTCACTCGGAACAACAAGCCCTAAGATGCGAGTCCCCCCTGGTGTCAGTCCCGACGACTTTGCCACGGCCCTGTCACAATTTGCCAACGCCATCGGCCGTGAGTGGGTGTTCACGTCGGAGGAAGACGTCGACCTCTACCGCGATGCCTACTCCCCGTACTGGCATGAACCTGAGGACCGCGTGGCCTCCGCCGCCGTGGCACCCGAGAAGGTCGAACAGGTGCAAGCGGTGGTCAAGATTGCCAACACCTTCAAAATCCCGCTCTGGACCATTTCTACCGGCAGGAACCTCGCCTATGGCGGTTCGGCGCCCGTTCTATCGGGAAGTGTTGTCCTCGATCTGAAGCGCATGAACAGGATCATCGAGGTGAACGACAAGAATCATTACGCGCTCGTCGAGCCCGGAGTGAGTTACTTCGATCTCTACCGCTACATTCAGGAGAACAAACTGAAGGTCTGGATTGACCCGCCCGACCCCGGTTGGGGCAGCCCCGTTGGAAACTCGCTTGAACGCGGCGGCGGACGCACACCGATGCGCGATCACTTTCAAGCCGTGTGCGGGATGGAAGTTGTGCTCGCCAATGGCGACGTGGTGCGCACGGGCATGGGTGCGCTGCCGGGCTCTCGAACCTGGCAACAGTACAAGTATGGCTTTGGCCCTTATGTCGATGGCCTGTTCTCGCAATCCAATTTCGGCGTCGTGACCAAAATGGGTGTGTGGCTGATGCCGGCGCCCGAGGCTTATCGCGATGGCACCGTGATGGTTCCCAAGCACGAGGATCTGATTCCCTTCATCCAGACGCTTTCCTACTTGATGAACTCGGAAATTGTGCGCGGAACCATGCTTCTCGACAGCCCTCTGCTCAACTACCGCTTGTCCCAGGGCGGTGGAATTCTCGACATGCCGGGCGGACCATCGGTGGCCGAATTGGAAAAACTCGCGCAGGAGAAGAATCTCCCCTACTGGGGCGCGGAGCTGCATTTCTGGGGTCCCGAGAAGGTCATCGACGCCCAGTGGGAGTACACCCAGGAAAAGTTTTCCGCTATTCCCGGTGCCACCTTCAAAGAGGGCCGGTTTTACCGGTTTCCGCTGGAGCTCCAGGAGACCGACGACTCGCCGCGCCCCGTCATCGGTATCCCGAGTCTCTCGGTGTTCGGCCTGCTCACCCAGGGGCACATGGACTTTTCGCCGATCATCCCGATGACCGGAGAAGCCGTGTTCGAAGTTCTCAAGGCCTTTGGGCAGGCTTATGCGCAGCTCGGCGTGGAGCCGAGAAACCAGTTTTTTGTTCTTCCCTGGGCGTTTTTCCCGCGAGCCTTCGTCCTTCTTTTCGGTTTTCCGATCGAGCATGACGTGGAAAAAAACAGAAAAACCCGCGAAGTCTTCAAGCGCCTCGTAGCGGTGGCGGCCGAGCACGGCTGGGGCGAATATCGCACCCACACGACCATGATGGATACTGTGTCAGAGGTCTATTCCTACAACCACCACGCCTTGCGGCGCCTCCACGAAACGATTAAGGACGCCGTAGATCCCAACGGCATCCTCTCACCCGGAAAATCTGGGATTTGGCCCAGGCGCATGCGCAAGAGCGAAGCGTAGCCTCGGCGAAGCCCAGCGCCCAGGCCCTGTGAACACAAGCGTGAGGACGACTGTGCCATGAGAGTTCCGCCCGGCTTGACCCCTGCCGATTTTTCGGACGCACTCAAGCAATGCGAACAGGCCGTGGGGCGGGACTGGGTCTTCTCCTCCGACGAGGACGTGGAGACCTACCGCGATTCCTATTCCCCTTTCTGGCACGAGAGCGACGATCCCGTTCCCTCGGCCGCGGTCGCGCCCAAGACTGTCGAGCAGGTTCAGCAGGTCCTCCGCGTTGCCAGCGCGCACAAGATTCCTCTCTGGACGATATCCACGGGCAAGAATCTGGGGTATGGCGGGTCCGCACCGCTTTTGTCGGGCAGTGTCGTGCTTGATTTGAAGCGCATGGATCGCGTGATCGAGGTGAACGACAGCAATCACTATGCCCTGGTAGAACCGGGCGTCAGCTATTTTGATTTGTACCGCCACATCCAGCAGCGCGGCTTAAAGGTCTGGATCGACCCTCCCGATCCGGGTTGGGGCAGCCTGATTGGCAACGCCCTGGAGAGGGGCGGAGGCTACACTCCGTTGCGGGACCACTTCGACGCGCACTGTGGAATGGAGGTTGTCCTCGCCAACGGTGAAATCGTCCGCACGGGCATGGGTGCCCTCCCCCAGTCCCAGACTTGGCAGCAATACAAGTACGGGTTCGGCCCGTATGTGGACGGCATTTTCTCCCAATCGAACCTAGGTGTCGTGACCAAAATGGGCTTCTGGCTCTACCCCCAGCCCGAAGCCTTCCTTTCCGGAACGGTGGGGGTGGGGAGGCGCGATGACCTGTACCCGCTCGTCGAAACCTTCGCCTATCTGATGAATTCCGGGATCGTGCAGGCCACCACCACGGTGGTGAGCCCGCTTTCCTATGCGCGCGATCCGCAACTGAGCGAGTTGCGCGCCCGGGGTTCGACGAGCGACGTCGAGCGCTACGCCGCCGAGAAAAAGATCCCTTACTGGAGCGTGTCATTGCCGTTTTATGGGCCGGCGAAGGTTGTCGCTGCACAATGGGAGTATGCAAAACAGAGATTCCGAACCATTCCGGGAGCAACCTTTCCGGAGGGCGCATCGTATCGTTTTCCGCTGGACACCGATCAACTGGCAAAAATCGTCAATCCTGTGCCCTTCGGCGTGCCCAGCCTGCAAACTTTCTCGATCGGCGGCCCGCGCAGCCAAGGGCACATGTGGTTCTCGCCGATCATTCCCATGAGCGCTGACGCCATATTCGAGGCCCAGAACGTCTTCGACCAGGTTTACCAAGATCTTGGCTCCTCGAGCGGCGCGCCGCCTGGTTTCCCCATCTGGAATTTTTTCGCGCGTGCATTCGTCATCATCTACTTCTTTCCGATCGAGCACGACGTCGAAAAGAATCGACGCAACCGCGAAATTTTCCGTCGACTCGTGAAAACGTCGGCCGAGCACGGTTGGGGCGAATATCGCACCCACACCGCGTTCATGGGCGATGTCATGGACGCCTATTCGTTTAACGATCACGCCCTGCTGCGCTTTCACGAAACACTGAAGGATGCACTCGACCCGAACGGCATCCTTTCTCCGGGCAAGAACGGTATCTGGCCGAAGAGTATGAGAACAGCGCGCACCTGAGTGATCCGCCAACCGCGCTATAATTCTGTTTGCTCGCGGTTCACTCGCGCGCTTTCGCCGTCCGAATGTATTTCATCTATCGCATCCTCACAGCCATCAGCGTAGTTTTCCTTGCGCCCTACTACGCCCTCCGAGCGTGGCGGCGGGGGGAGGCCTTCGCACTGGGCGAGCGCCTGGGCCGCCTGCCGTCGGAGATGGGCGGGCGCAGGCCGACCGGGCGGTCGGCGATCTGGATTCACGCTGTTTCGGTCGGTGAGGTTCTCGCGGCAAAACCCCTTGCTGAAGCACTTCGGCAGCGGTTCGCTTCGCGCATCGTCTTTGTTTCCACCACGACGGAAACCGGTCAGCGTTTGGCGCGCGAACGCCTTACTTCTGTCGATGGCATCTTCTATTTTCCCCTCGACTGGGTCGTGCCGGTTCGACGAGCGCTGCGTACGATTTGCCCCGCCCTCGTGATTGTGATGGAAACCGAAATCTGGCCGAATTTTCTGCGCGAGGCACACCAACAAAAGGTTCCGGTGATCTTCGTCAACGCCCGGATCTCCGAAAGATCCTTTGCCCGCTACCAACGCTGGCAGTTTCTGGTGGGTCCGTTTTATTCCCGCGTTCTGGCCGACGCGGAGCTCTTCTTAGCCCAAAGCCCTGCGGATGCCACCCGTCTGGCGGAGATGGGTGCACCCGAAGACCGGATCGAAGTCACCGGAAATCTGAAGTACGACAGCGATCAGCCGGACATAAGCCCGTTCGGGGTCTGGCTCGAGGGTGAAATCCAGCGTCAGGAACGCTGGCCTGTGATCGTAGCGGGGAGCGTGGTGGCGGACGAGGAGGAAGCCGTGCTCGCCGGCTACGACATCGTGCAGCGCCGCTGGCGCCGCGCGTTGCTCATCCTGGCTCCCCGAAAACCGGATCGATTTGACCTGGCAGCGTCGATTGCCGCTGAACGAGGCTGGAAGGTCATCCGCCGCAGTCGGCTGAATCTGGATGGGCCGCTCGATGAGACCGCCGACGTGCTCGTGCTCGATACGATCGGCGAACTGGCAGGGCTCTACCTGCTCGCCGACGCCGTGTTCATCGGAGGATCGCTCGTGCCCGCCGGTGGCCACAACATCCTCGAACCAGCTTGGTTTGCGAAAGCACCCGTGTTCGGTCCATCGATGGAGAATTTTCGCGACATGGCGACGCAATTTCTCAAAGCGCACGCCGCCATCGAAGTCACCAGTGGCCCCCAGCTCGGCCGCGTCTGGGTCCAGCTCATCGAAGATAGCGGGCTGCGCGAGCGAGTGGGCCGTGCTGCTCGTGAGCTTTCAGAACGCAACCGCGGCGCCACTCGGCGTTCGGTCGAACGCATCGCCGCGGTCCTCAGCCGGCGGGAGCAGCTCGGGTGAATTTTCTCGAAACACTGTTCTGGCCACTGACGCTTCCCTTCGGAGCGGCGGTCCGTCTTCGCGCGCGCGCCTACGAGAGTGGCATTCTCAAGCAGCGGCGTCTCGATGGCATCGTCATCAGTGTGGGGAATCTCACGGTGGGCGGCACGGGCAAGACTCCGATGGTGCTGTGGATTGCCGACCGCCTGATTGCTCGTGGGGAACAAGCAGGCATACTGACGCGTGGCTATCGCGGCCAGAGGTCTGACGGCGACCGCACGAGCGATGAAGCGCAGCTGCTTCGGGCGCGGCTGGGCAGTCGCGTGCCCATAGGCGTCGGTCGCCACCGCTGGGCCCGCGGTCGCGAACTCTCCGCGCGCGGCGTCCGGTGGTTTATCCTCGATGATGGATTTCAGCATCTCCCCCTCGCCCGGGACATCGACCTCGTGCTCATCGACGCAACAAGCCCGTTCGGCGGCGGCCACTTGCTGCCGGCCGGCCGCCTGCGCGAGCCCAAATCGGCTCTGGCGCGCGCCGACATCATCGTCATCACGCGCAGCGGCCACGCTCCAGCCGTCGAAGCCGTGATCCGTCGCACGTCCGCCTCGCCGATCTTCTATGCGCGCATGCGATTGGATTCGGTGCACACTTGGAGCGGCATCTATCCGGGTCTGGAGGACTCGGACGCTCGGGCACGGCGCTTCTTCCTGTTTTGCGGAATCGGGAATCCTTCTGCCTTCCTTGGGGATCTCCGCGGCGCAGGATTCGACATCGTTGGTCACAAATTCTTCCGCGATCACCATCGCTACGACGAGCAAAACGTTCGCTCCCTCGAGGCGGCAGCGCGGCAGGCAGGCGCCGATGCCTTGCTGTGTACCGAAAAGGATGTGTTCAATCTGGCTGGCAGCCAAGGGCCGTCGATACCCGTCTGCTATTGCCCAGGCTCGCTCGAAGTGGAGCAGGGGGATGAATTCTGGCAAGCAATTCTGGCGAAAGTGGCTTCCCGGATGCCAGGGGGCGATCCAGAAACTCCTCGCTAGCTGAATCGGATCTACCGGCATTGCGGGCCGCGTCCGCGCTGTGCTAGTTTTCCGCGATGCTTGTGCCGGTCGATTCGGAGGTGGCGCTTGTCCAGCCTAGAAAATTCTGGGCGCGCTGGCGGGTGCGTGCCGGCTATCTGGTCGCGGCGATTTACTGGCTCTTGGCGGCGCCGACATCGTCGTCCATCCTGATGGGAGGATTCATCGCCGCCCTGGGGCTGGTCATTCGTGCACTCGCAGCGGGCCATTTGCGAAAGGACGAGACGCTGGCCACCACCGGTCCCTATGGGGCCACGCGGAATCCTCTGTACTTCGGCAGCGCGTTTCTTGCCGCGGGCTTCGTCGTCGCGGGACATTCCTGGATAGCCGGCACGATCGTTACGACGTATTTTGCGATCTTCTATTATGCGGTGATGCGCAGCGAAGAAAGAGACGTTCGCGAGCGCTTCGGCGCCGCTTTTGACGATTACGCAAGTCGCGTGCCGCTGTTCGTTCCGCGCTTTCCTCGTCGAGCCCGCGATCGGCAGGCCGCACGGCTGGGCATTGGCTTTTCCTGGCTGCAGTACCGGCGGAACCGCGAGTATCAGGCGCTGCTGGGAACTATCGCCGGGCTCGCAGCTGTTTGGCTGCGGATGTGGCTTCGCGCGCTGTTTGGTTACTAACGGTTCGGGTAGGCTTTACTGCAGGCGGTACACCGCATTCATCATGCGCTGAAACTGGGGTTTGTAGATGAGATCGAAGGCCCTTTCTTTGCCTGGAAACATCTCGAGCGCCGCGCGGCGGGTCGCTGCAATCATTCCCGCCGCTTCTTCCGCGCTCAAGTCGCCCGCCGCAATTTCCTGCAGAGTTAGATGCACCAAAATGCGCAGGCGCCGAATGCGTCTACTTTCTTCGTCGATTTCTGCCTGGCTCGGGGTTAGTTCAACGCTGTCTCGAAGGGGTTCCATGGTTTCCAATTACATCCATGATGAACCCTCGCACAGCGAAGATCAATAGTACTCGGATGGCTCTGGCGCCAGGTGAGCAGCTAATCCCCTTGGGGAGGTTCACATGCGGAACAGCCGAAGCGAAATGCGGGCCCTAGCCCTTGTGGCAGGGCTGCTGTTTTGGGCCATCCATCCCTTGAGTCGTGCGGCCAGCCGGCCAGAGGAGACCGCCTCGTCGGTGCCATGCGATGAGGCGTGCCTCACGGGCCTGCTCGACCAGTATCTCACGGCACTCGTCGCCCACGATCCGAGTCGGCTCCCTCTCGCCGCGGAAGTCAAATTCACGGAAAACACCATACCGCTCAAACTCCCGGACGCCTTGTGGGGCACCATCAGCGGCATGGGCACGTACAAGATCTACTTCGCGGACCCGTCGACAGGTCAAGTCGGTTGCGAATGCACGATCCGCGAAAATGGCACGCCTGCGATCCTGGTGGTGCGACTGAAGGTGGTGGATCGAAAAATCACCGAGGTTGAGACACTGGTCCGCCGGGGCGCCGAGCCGGCGCAAAATCTGGAAAAATTCGGCCAGCCCAATCGCGTCTGGCTCGAACCGGTCACGGCAGCCGAGCGAACCCCCCGCGCTACGATGCTCGAAGATGCCAATCAATACTTCGAAGGCATCGTGCACCTTTCCGGCGACATGGTCCCCTTTGATGAAAAATGCAATCGCATCCTGGACGGCACGCAGGATACCAACAATCCTTCCTATAACGAGGGCTGGGCCAACGGCACTTTCAACCCCGCGGCGATGAGCTGCCGCGAGAATATGAATACGAAGATATGGGCGTACATCAAGTCTGTCGATCCCCGGCGATTCCTGATCGTGGACGAACGAATGGGAATTGTCTTTGGCTTCTTCATGTTCAATCATCCGGGAACGGTAAAGGAAGCGGACGTGCCCGGTGTCGGCAAGATTCCGATGCCGCCGTCGGCTCTAAGACCCTTCAGCGTGGAGGTCGCCGAGTTCTTTAAGATTGAGCACGGCAAGATTCGCCAGGTCGAAGGAGTACAACTGGCGCTGCCCTACAAATCTCCGACGGGGTGGTGAAGCACATCCCACGAGCGATCCGCTCGCCTTTGCCATTATCACAGACGGCGGCTCAGCCGGATGACCGACTCGATGTGAAAAGTCTGCGGAAACAGATCGAACAGATCTACGCGGGAGATTTCGTATCCGGCCTTGTCGAACGCGGCTAGGTCGCGCGCCAGGGTGGGTGGGTCGCAGGAAACGTACGTGATCCCGCGCGGGGCCATGCGGACGAGATGGCCGATCATCCCTGTCGTCAGGCCTGTTCGCGGGGGATCGAGCACGACCAAGTCGGGGGCCTCGCGGCATTTTTCAAGAACCTGCTCGACATCGGCGTTTCGGATTGTGATTCGTCGCTGGTCGGAGGCGTTCGACGCCAGATCGCGCGCCGCTGCCGGATTTGACTCGACGGCCACGACCCTTTCAAAGCGCTTCGTTAAGGGCACTGAAAAAAGTCCTACGCCCGCGAAAAGGTCCAGCGCGAGCCGCCCGCCGTCTCCGCTTTGAGAGACTTCACCAGCAAGCTCGCTTGCAAGGAAGCGGTTCACCTGAAAAAACGACAGGTGGCCGACGCGGTAGGTTACGCCCGCCGCTTCCGTTTCCACATAGCCAGGACCATCCAGCTCCATGCGCTCGCTCTGGGGATCATGAAATAAAAGACTCCCGATTTCCGGCACAACACGCCGGAACGTCTCTGCCAGTTGTTGGCGGCCAGAAGGAAAACCGGCAAGCGTGGCCGTCAGCAGCAACTGTGTGTCCTGCGCGCCCGCGAATACTTCGATTTCGCGCAACTGGGGAGGGAGTGTCTTTTCCGCCAGAGCCAAGCGCACCGCCAAAAGGGTTTTCAACAATAGTGGCGAGAGAATCGCGCATTCCTCAACCGGGCATAAGGTCGTGGAATTCGCGCGAAAATATCCGATCTCGACTGTGGCTGTGCCCGCTTCTCTGAGGGCCCGGATTTTCCACTGGGCGCGGTTGCGATAACCCCACGGCGGAGACGAATGGACGGCGATTTCCCCGGGCCAGTTGATTCGACCGAGTCTGCGCAGTGTTTCGCGCAGAATCTCAGTCTTGAATGGGAGTTGCGCCGGGTAGGGAATGTGTTGGTAATGGCATCCACCGCAGACGCCGTAGTGTGGGCATCGAGCCGGGACGCGCTCAGGAGCCGCTTCGAGCAGGCGCTCCACTCGCGCACGCACAAACTTCTTGTTGCGCTCGACAGCAGCCGCTGAAACGCGTTCGGCGGGCAGGACAAAAGGCACAAACACGGTTCGACCATCGTGATGCGCCAGGCCCTCACCGCCATAAACGAGTTTTTCGATGGTGATCTCCATAATGCCACGCTATCACAGGATCGAAATCGACTGCGCCTGGAAGGGCCGCATCGGAAATCAAGTGAGATAAAAGAGACTGAGCCGCGGCACACCGAATCGCTCAAACAGCCGCTTCTGCGTGTACTGACGCTCGAGCTGCACAAGTTGCGCCGCGGACATCTTTCGGCGATAGGGGGCAAGCGAGCGGTCCATTTCGCGCCGGATCCCAAGGAGGGTTTCTTCGTCGGCATCCGCCTGAAGCGCCGCGGTCAGTTTCTCTTCGAGGATGGTAAGGCGGCGTTCCAGGTCTTCCAGGTCGAGCGAGCCGGGCGAGTCAGTGAGCGAAGTCATCTCCGCGAGCCGCTCAGCCGTATCATCCAGGCGAGACGTGAGGGGTGCATGCGTGGCACGATGTGTTTCGGCGCTGGCGCGAAGCTGAGCCCGGTTGCGCTCGAGATACTGCTTCAGCTCCTTGCGTGAAAATGGTTCCTTGGCCGGGCGCACAGCGCTCGCTTCCGGGCCGCTGCCTCGAGCGAGTTCCTGCGCTTCGCTGGCCGCATCGAGCACCGCGTCGACACAGTAGGCCAGGCTTTTGAGCGGGCGGCCGCTGGCGGCCCGCCGTGAGCGGCCCCAACTCTCGAAAGCGCGATCGATCCCTTTGAGAACGGCTCCGAGTGGAATCCCAGCTTTTTGCCAGGTCTCGACGATGGCCCAATCCAGTGGCGAGACCAGCAGGTGCGCACCGCGCTTGCGCCAGAAGTGCTCTTCGATTTCCGTGAAATAGTTAAAGTAGTTAAACGGTTGCATGAGCTGGATCGGTTCCTGGTAGGCCGTCGCGCCCACAGCTCCTCGCCACCCAACGGCTCGGATTAACCGGTCGCCCGGCTGGGCGTCTTTTTCTTCATGCCAGCGCGATCGGCCCCGGCCGATTGATTTCGTTCCCAGATGATGCGTAGGCCTTCCAAAGTGAGGAACTCGTCGACTGTTTCGATGTGGCGAGAGGCGCGGCCAATCAAGGATGCCTGGCCACCGGTCGCAATCACTTTTGTCTTCGCTCCCATCACCTTCTTCATGCGGTCGAGTATGCCATCGACCAGATCCGTGTAGCCGTAAAACATACCTGCCTGCATGGATGCGACTGTGTTTGTGCCGATAATTTTTCCGGGGTCTTTGATTTCGACTCGAAACAGGCGCGCGGCCCGTGCAAACAGCGCATCGGCAGAAATGCCGATCCCGGGAGCGAGCACCCCGCCCAGATACTCACCGTGCTGGGAGACAGCATCGAAATTGATCGCCGTGCCGAAATCAACGATGACACAGGGGCCGCCGTATTTATCGAAGGCCGCGACGCTATTGACGATGCGGTCTGCGCCGACCTCCTGGGGATTGTCATAGTGGATGGGCATTCCGGTCTTGACGCCGGGCTCAACGAAAAGCGCCTTGCGTCCGAAGTATCGATCCGACATGCCCGCGAGCGTGGCATTGAGCGGCGGGACGACCGAACTGATAATCACGCCGCCGATTTCTCGGGGCTCGAGCCGTGCCAGGGTGAACAGGTCGCGGGTCAAGATGCCGTATTCGTCTATGGTCTGGTCGCGGGCCGTGGTCAGGCGCCAGTGGGCAACGAGATCTCGCTGGCGAAAGACTCCCAGCACGGTGTTCGTATTGCCTACATCGAGTGCCAGAAGCATCAGGACGCCTCCGCGACGTCGCCAGAAAGAACGGGGACGACTCCATTCCCGTCATCGCGTGTGACGCGGAGCACACCGCTGGACTCGAGCCCGGCCGTCGTACCGGTAAAGCTCTCGCTGGGGGTGGTAATCCGCACGTGCTTGCCTTTGAAGTAGGTCGAAACCTCGGCGAAACGCCTGAGAATCGGCGTGGCGCCCTCGGCAAGGAACTGATTGTAGTAGCGGTCCAGGCAGCGCAGCAACCGGATCAGGAGTTCCAAGCGCGAATGGATTCGGCGGGTCTCGATGCGCAAGGAAGTCGCGCTGTCAGCAATGTCGCTGGGCATCTTGATCTGATTCACGTTCATGCCAATGCCGACGACGGCGTGGTGGATGCGATCGGGTTCGGCGTGCATTTCCGTCAGGATGCCGCAGAATTTGCGGCCACCGACGAGCAAGTCGTTAGGCCAGCGGAGGTCGGGCTGTGCGTCGAGGTCCTCCGCTGCGGCATCGCGCGCCGCCAGTCCCGCGACCAGCGTAAGAAGCGGCGCGTGGGCCGGCGGAATGGGCGGCCGCAGAAGAATGCTGGAGTAGATTCCCACCGACTTCTCAGAAGTCCACGAGCGGCCCGCGCGACCCCGCCCAGCGGTTTGCTCTTCGGCGACGACAATCGTCCCGTGCGGTTCGCCGGATTCACCGAGGTGCATGGCCACGGAATTCGTCGAGTCGATTTTGAAAAAGTGCAAAATCCGTCGGGCGAACGCCGTGCCGTAGAGGCGGTGGCTCAGCATCTGCGGGATCAGCAGGTCGGGCACCCGCTCGATATGATAGCCGGTCCGGGGATGGCCTTTGACGCGGACGCCGAGGGCGCGCAGCCGCTCGACCCAACCCCAGACTTGCTGCCGCGTGGCTCCGATCTCTTTGGCAATTTTTGCGCCGCTGATGACGATGGTGGAGTTTTCGGCGAGCAGGGTGAGCAGTGCGTCGATGCGCCGGTCGGTCGTGCCCGGCAAGTCTGCCGTTCTCTTGGTTGCCATAGGCTGAAACCACGAAGCATACTCGACGGGACCGAAGCTCACAAGTTTCACCCGAGCGCTACGGAAAGGACCAAGATCCACTCTGAGTCACCGCGGTGTATCGGTCAAGCGAGTTCGCTCAGCGACCTGCGCTGCTCCATCAGCTTCTCAAGTTCGGCCTGTCGTTCGGCGAGGGTTTTGCGCAATCCCTCCACAACCTGGGGGGGAGCTTTCGAGGTGAACTCTTGGTCGGCCAGGCGACCCTGCTTCGATTCGATGTCCTTCGCCAGGCGGTCGACCTCCTTATGGAGCCGCGCAACTTCCGCCACCTTGTCGATCGCTTCGCCATAGCCGATGCGCAGATCAAATTGCGCCGTCGAGCGGATGGCCGCACCCACGGCTTCGAGGTGGCCCGACGAGATCCGCAATTCGGAGAGCGTCGCCAAGCGCAGAACTGCGTCCACATTTTCTTCGAGCAATCTCCGCAGGGCCGGATCGTCGGTTGAGAAATCGGCCGGCACCTTGCGCTTGGGATCGAGCTTCATTTCCGCGCGGATCTGGCGAGCCCCCACGATGATTTCCTGCAGTGTCGCCATGGCCTCATCGGCAGCGGCATCGGCACATCCGGCGCGCGGATGGGGAAAAGCCGCGAGCGCGATCGAGTGCGCGCCAGCCGCTTGGGGGAGGCGGTGCCACAGCTCTTCGGTGAGAAAGGGCATGACGGGATGCAACAGGCGCAGGGCCAGATCGAGCACGGCAAAGATATTTTGCCACGCCGCCAGGGCGATATCGGGACCGGTGGCCGCCAGTTGTGGTTTGACCCACTCGATATACCAATCGCAGAAGTCGCCCCAAAAAAACTGGTACATGGTCTGACAGGCTTCGTGGAAACGGAAATGCTCGAGTGCATCGTTGACCTGCGCGATGACGGATTGAAGGCGCGAAAAAATCCAGCGGTGAGCAAGCGCTCCTTCACCAGTAACCGCATAGGGTGCCTGGGCACGAATTTCCGGGGCGGCCAAATCTTCGAGGCGAAGCGTGCGGGCCTCGCTCTTTTCGAGATTGACAAAGAGAAAGCGTGCGGCGTTCCAAATCTTATTGGCAAAGGCACGTGCACCCAGAATGCGATCCTCGCTCAGGATGATGTCGGTGCCCGGAGCAGCCATGCTAGCGAGCATGTAGCGGAGGGCATCGGTGCCGTATTGCTGGGTCAACGCGAGCGGATCGACACCCGTGCCTTTCGTCTTCGACATCTTCGCCCCCTCCGAGGTGCGGACCAGCGAATGCAAGTAAAGTCGGCGGAAGGGGATGCGGTTAGGTCCATCCTGGGGGTCTCGGTCGGATCGTCGGCTTGTTAGATGCAGCCCCATCATGATCATGCGAGCGTCCCAGAAAAACAGAATGTCGTAGCCGCTGATCAGCAAACTGGTCGGATAGAAGGTGCGGAGCTCGGGCGTGTCGTCGGGCCAACCCAGGGTCGAAAAAGGCCACAGGGCCGAGCTGAACCAAGTATCCAGCACGTCCGGGTCCTGGGTCAGCTTCACACCGCCGCACCGGGGACAGCGTTTCGGCCCGCTGGCCGCGCGCGCGTGACCTTCTACCATTTCCACGCGTGCATCTGCCGCGGGAATCATTTCCTGGCAGTTATCGCAATGCCATACGGGGATGCGATGACCCCACCAGAGCTGACGCGAGATGCACCAGTCTCGGATGTTGTCGAGCCACTGCAGCAGGATCGTGCGCTGGTTCTCGGGCACGACTTCGATGAGGCCGTCGAGCACGACTTTCTTGGCTGGCTCGGCGAGTGGCTTCATTTTCATGAACCATTGGGTCGAAATGCGCGGTTCGACTTCGGACTTGCAGCGGTCGCACAGGCCCACCGAATGCGTGATGACCTCAATCCGTTCCACCAGGCCTAGTCGCTGGAGATCGTCGATGACACGCTTGCGTGCCTCGAAGCGATCGAGTCCGGCGTATGGGCCCGCAGCCTCGCTCATGTGGCCGTCGTTGGTCATCACGTCGATTTCGGGTAGATGATGCCGCTTGCCGACCTCAAAGTCGTTCGGATCATGCGCGGGTGTGATCTTGACCACGCCGGTCCCGAATTCGCGATCGACATAGGTGTCCGCCACGACCGGAATCTCGCGATGCAGCAAGGGCAGCATCACCTTGCTGCCGATGAAGCTCTTGTAGCGTTCATCCTCGGGATGAACGGCGACGGCCGTGTCGCCCAGCATCGTTTCCGGGCGCGTGGTAGCGACCACGAGAAACTCCTTGGAACCCAGGATCGGATAGCGGAGGTACCAAAGCCTTCCCGGGCGCTCGGAGTGAACCACCTCGAGATCGCTAATCGCCGTCTGGCAGCGGGGACACCAGTTGACCATGTAGCGGCCGCGATAAATCAGGCCTTCGCCATAGAGGCACAGAAAGGCCTCCAGGACGGCTCGATACAGCTCCGGCTCGAGGGTGAAATGCTCGCGGGTCCAATCGCAGGAGGCGCCGAGGCGGATCATCTGTTCCCTGATCACGCCACCACTTTCGGCCTTCCATTGCCAAACGCGCCGCTCGAACTCGTCGCGGCCCAGATCCTGACGACGAATGTTTTGTTCGGCGAGTTTTCGCTCGACGACGTACTGCGTGGCAATCCCCGCGTGGTCCATGCCTGGCAACCACAGCGTGTGATCGCCCCTCATGCGATGCCAGCGAACGACCATATCGATCTGCGTGTGCTCGAGCATGTGGCCGATGTGGATCGAACCGGTGACATTGGGCGGGGGCAGCACGATCGAGAACACGGGACCGCTGCCGGAATTCTCGACCCGGAATAGCTTCCGCTCGAACCAGGCCTTGGCCCAGCGCTCTTCGATCTCCTGTGGCTCGTAAGCCTTGGGAATTTCTCGGGGCATGGATCCCAGCGGATTTCTTTCAGGTGCTGAACCATCAATATAAGGGGCGCGTGTCGAGCGCGTCAAATGGCGGACGGCGAGCCGAATTCGCGGGACAGCGATCCGAATCGGATCGTCACTCTTCTTTTTTGGCTACTTCGTTCTGGAGGAGGTTTTCGACGAGCGGCTTCAAAACGCCCTGTGAAAGCAGATCGTGCAGCCGGGGCTCGAGCTTTTCGAGAACTTTCCTGACTACGGCATCGACCGTGCCGGGATCGGCGGCCGCCTGTTCCTGCCCCTGCGCATGAAAATCCGGCGGAGGCGTCAGGAAGGGAATCTGCGACAGGGCTTCGCGGTTCGGCGGCGGACCCGTCGGGATGCGCTCGTTCCCCTCGGCCAGGGCGGCCTCGGTCTCAGACAAGGGAGCGGCGTCGACAGCGTGACTGACGGGTTCCGGCTCTTCCACAGAGGAAGAAGGGGGCGGAAAAAACGAGTGCGCCGGCTGCACATCCTGCTGCTCAACCACGTCGTAGTGAGACGGAGCCTGGGACTCCTCCTCAACCAGCAGCGGCTCTGGCGTGACGTGAACGGCCGGCGGCTCGACCAGCTCCGGATCCTTGTAGCCGATCGGTAGCTCTGGCTCGGAGTTCGTCTCGAAACTCTCTTCCGGTTTCGAACCCACGATCGGCAGCGGTTCGGCGGCGGAAGGCTCGATTGTATCTGCCGTAGGTTCGGTCGATGGCTGTGAAAGGCTTTCGACTGGAGAGGACCAGGACGCGCTCACAGTCTCGTCGGCAAAAAAGGAAACTTCGCCGGCCTCTGAATCGGTCTTCACGGCTTGCGTACCACGCACGTCGGAGTCGAAAGGCACATCCGGGCCGCTCGACTCCTCGGCCACAGATGCGGGCGGCGGGCTGAAGTCCTCTAGCTCAGGCTTGGGAGCAACGAAAGTGATGCCCTGCGCGGTTTGCTCCGACAGCACGCTCATCCAGTCCGGCGCCGGATGATCGGAGGAACCCTGTGCCAAACGGTCCATCCAGTGAGAGGGCCCAGATTCCGGCTCGGGCTCGGAAGCCGGGGCGGGCTCGGGTTCCAGGCGAGCTGGCTGAGACTCGTCGGCGGCATCCACCGCGGCCGTCGGCAAAGGCTCGGTCACCGCGAAGAAATCGGAATCAGGAGCAGGCGCCGAGGAGGTCTCAGGCGTCTCGATGGGGGCAGGCCACGGGGAAATCGGTGCGGGAGCGGGTGCCGCGGAAGGCGTCTCCTCGACCTGCTCGGAAAAAGGAACACGGCGGGGCGGCACGTCGCGCTCAGAAGGAAACAGGGATGAATCGTCTTGGGTTACGTAGGCCGGCTTGTTGGCTGCCTCCGGAGGGATATCAATGTCCATGCCGTTGCGACGCCAATCGCGCGCCGTCGCCGCCCCGTCGAATTCATCCTCGGCGGCTTCCTCAGTCTCAGCCACGGGTGCTTTGGGCCCGCTCTCCTTCTCAGGCTCAAGCGGTGCATCCTCGAGCGTTCGACGGCCCGTTCCGAACCCATAGACCAGCGCCGCTTCTTCTGGAGTGGGCTCCGGAAAATCCGGCAAGGGCTTGAGCTCCGCTCGCACGGAGGTCGCAGGTTCCGGAATCGATTCCAACGCCGGCAGCGGTGGCGCTTCCTTAGCCTCCCTTGCTTTAGCCAGCTCGGCGGCGACCTTGGGATTCTTTTCGAGCGCGGACATCACCATGGCGATCAGCGGATCGGGAGGAACGAACGGTTTTTTCAGGACGCCATCTGCGCCCACCCTCCGCGCTTCCTTCTCATCGAGCGGATCAAAAGCACCCACGAGTAAAATGACGGGTACATGGGAGAATCGCTCGTCTTTCTTGACAAACTCGCAGACTTCGTAGCCGTTGCGTACGGGCATGAAGATGTCGGCTAAGACGAGGTCCGGCATGAGATCGGGGATACGGCGCACAGCCGCTTCGCCGTTGCCTACCGAGACAACCGCGACACCACGGTCTTCAAACGACAGGGCGACCATTTTCTGAATGTTGGCATTATCGTCCGCGACCAAAATTTTGGGCACTGGGATTCCCTCGGGGGCGCACGGCGCCGTCCGCCTCGCGTAAAGACTATTGCAGCATTACCAAGAGGGGCCGTCAACGGAGTAGAACAAGCAGAGTGCTACAGTTGTTAGCAGGGGGTACTGAGGGGGCGCTAGGGAATCAGCTTGTGCAGGCCCTTCTTTTTCTTGCTGCTGGACTCGTTTTTGGAATCGCTGCTATTGCTGGACTGGCTCGAGGACTGCGTAGCGGAAGAGTTTGCGCTACTTGCCGCGGGAGTCGCCACAGCCTGGGAAGATTGCGCGGGCGGGGGAGACGAAGCCACGGCCGCGGTTGTTGCGGGAGCAGAATTCTCAGTGGCCGCCCCCTCCCCTGTCGTGCTGCTGTCCGCCGTCGTCGGGGCTGTGGGCAAGGAGGTCATCGTCGACGCGGCTGGCTGCGCCGCCGGTGCGGCGGTGGCTGCCGTCGTGGGCGCGGCGATGATTTGGGCGCCTGTAGCTGCCGTAGGGGTATCGGAAGAAGAGGAGTCGACCGACTCGGTTTCGCTCGACTCCGCATTCGCTCCCGAGGAGGCCACACCCGCGGCCAGGTTAAACCTCGGGCCCGCCGCACCTTGGTTTAGAACCTCTGTTGCCGAGACGGTGTCGTCCGGGGGATTCAAATTGGGCTGGCCCACTTGGGCCGCCAAGTGAACATCGGGATTGGATTTGATCATCCCGACCGGCACCGATGTCACGGGGTTGGGATGATGCCCCTTTTCGAACTCCTGCTGCTTCTCCATTCGCGCAAGGGCCCCGGGATCCGCCTTGGGAACTGCCATTCCCATCGCAGTGAGGTGCGCCTTGGCATCGGGCACGAGCCTCGATAGCGGATAATCCTTTATGATCCGGGTGTAGCACTCAGCGGCTAAGTCGCTCCAGTGATTCTTGTCGTCTTCGTTCTTCGACGCCTGTTTTGCGCGCAAGTAAATGTTGCCGAGCATCGAGAGGGCGATGTCGCTTTGGCTGTACAGTGGGTATCTTCCCGTCAGTTCCACCAGCCGCGCTGCCGACGCGCGATAGTCCTGCTTTACGTAGTAAAAATGAGCGATCCTGTATTCGCCATCGGCCAAGACTTCCTGCACGTCGCGCAAGTTCTGTTCGGCACGCGGCAAGAGAGGACTCTGCGGATACTTCAGCAAAAACGTCCGAAACTCGTCTTCCGCCGCTTGGGCCTGGCTGCTGTCGCGATCCGCTTTCTCCATCATGCGATAATGGCACATCGCGACTTGCATCTGCGCATAGGCGGCTTCATCCAAGAAGGGGAAAAAAACGATGAAATTCTTGTATTCGTCGACTGCCTGGGTGAGATTGGAAGTACCGCCTTCCTTGTAAAACGAATCCGCAATCCCCAGCTTGGCTTTAGCGAGGTATTCGCTGTCGGGGTAGGTATTGATCAGGGTCTGTAGATCCAGGCGCGCCTCGGTGTACTTCGACTTCTTCATGTCGGCCGTGGCTCGATCGTAGAGGACTTTGTCGGGTTCCGCCGATTGGGTCGTGTCGGTCTTCTTGGGCGGCTTGACCTTGGTGACTTGCACCTTCTGCCCCGAGGCCGTAGCGCCCGCTAGAGCGGTGAGGGACAGTCCGACAGCCACGATCCAAAGGCGGCGCATTTTGGCTGGAATTTCGTGCACCAATCTCAAACCTTCTGGCTCAGAGCCTCGGTTGCAAGTTTACGCAGCTGTCGCGCGGCCGCTGCTGGATCGGGGGTATGGAAGACGGAGGTCCCCGCTACGAAGGTATTGGCGCCGGCCTGCGCCAACTCCGCTACGTTTTCTGCATCCACGCCACCGTCTACCTCGATTCGAAAGGCGTCATTATAGCGCGCGCGCCATTGATTCAGCTGCCGAATTTTCTCAAAGGCTCCGGGTATGAACTTCTGTCCGCCGAAGCCGGGATTCACGGACATCACCAGTACGGTGTCCAGCTTGTCCAGAACCTCCGTCAGCATCGCCACGGGTGTTGCCGGGTTGATGGCCGCGCCGGCCTCGGCCCCGGACTCGCGAATCAATGCCAGGGCCCGGTCCAGATGGGGGGTTGCCTCTTCGTGGACCAGTACGCGGTTTGCTCCCGCGCGTACAAATTCCTCCACATACTGTTCGGGGCGATCGATCATGAGATGCACGTCGAGCGGCAAGCGGGTTGCCTTCCGCAAGGCCTCGACGACCGGGATTCCGATCGAGATATTGGGGACGAAGCGGCCATCCATCACATCGACATGAATCACGTCCGCGCCACCCTGCTCGACGGCACGAACTTCCTCCCCTAGCCTCGAGAAGTTGCAGGCCAGGATCGATGGCGCGAGTTCAATTCGTGCATGTGCCATTGCAGATCTTCCGATACTAGCATAGCCCAAAAGGGCACAACAGAACCGCTACTGCGCCACCTCGAGCTCGATCGTGGTCGTGGGGTCAACGCGCTGTCCCCGCGCCGGGGTCTGGTTGATGATCGTCCCGACGGGTGCCCCTGCGCTCGTAACAGGAGCGATCCTGCCGACCTTCAACCCCGCCGTCCCCAATTTCGACTCTGCTTCCACCGCCGGAAGACCAGCAAGATCGGGCATCGCGTAGGCGGGCGGCCGGGGACCCAGCGACACGAGCAGGTTAACGTGGGGGCTTTGGACGTTCGTCGTACCCGGGGCAGGGTCCTGCAGGACTACGGTATCGGGTACGGTGCCGGATAAGTAGACGCTAGAGATCTCGCCCAATTGCATCCCTCTGCGCAGGAGCTCGACCTGCGCCGCGCGTATGCTTACGTCCTTGACCTCGGGAATCGATACGCTCTGCGGACCAAGGCTCAGCACCACGTGCGCATCCTGTCCCGTTTTGACCCGCGTGCTGGGAGGGGGGCTTTGCCGGACGACGGCATCGACGGGGAGATCGCTATAAACTCGATCTTCGACCTTCATGCCCAAGCTGCGGCTGCGGAGAACCTGCTGGGCTTGCGGGGCCCGAGTGCCGACGACATCCGGCATGGTCACTTCGCGCCCTTGGATCGCGAATCGCATCGCTGTCAGCGCGCTGAGGAATGCAACCGAGGAAAATATGAATAACAGTAGGACCGTCCGCAGAATCCATTGCAGCCGCTGGCCTAAAGTCACGTGCCCATCCTCTGTCCGGCGAGCCTACCACGAATGGGACGGGACAGGGTGAACACCGCTTGCCTTCCGTGCACAACCACACGGGCGCGCCAATTTCAGCGAACCGATCCTCTGCGTTCGAGCGTTGCGGCGAAGAAGCCGTCGGTGTGCTGCCCTTCCGGAGACGTGCGGAAATAGCCGTCCCCTGTAAAAAGACTCTCCGTAAGGGAAGAATCGCTGAGATGTCGACGGAGTCGCTCGGCGGGCGTACGGGCCCCTAGAGATCGAATCGCCGGCTCGCTGGCGAGGATCTTGGCGACGACCTCCTCGTTTTCCTCCGGTTCCATCGAGCACGTCGAGTACACGATCTGCCCGCCTGGCTTGACATTGGCAGTGGCGTTTCCGAGCAGGCGCACCTGCAATTGATGAAAGGCCGCCAGCTGTTTCGGTTGTAGCCGCCAGCGAATCTCCGGATGCCGTGCGAGCGTGCCCGTACCCGAGCAGGGTGCATCGATGAGGATCCGATCAAAGGTCTCACGAAAGGGAAGCGGCTGCTCGGCGTTCAACTCGACCAGGTGTACGTCAGTGAGTCTGAGCCGTTTGAATTGTGCGCGCATGGCTTTCAGGCGGTGCGCATGGCGGTCCGCCGCGATGACCAACCCCGTGCTTCCGGCAGCTCGCGCCAGGGGAGGCGTCTTTCCACCCGGTGCCGCGCAGAGGTCGAGCACGCGTTCACCCGGCCTAACGCCCAGTAGCAGGGGCACGGCTTGTGACGCCTCATCCTGAATTGAGAAGAAGCCCGCGCGAAAGGCATCGGTTCGGCTGGGGCTGCCACCCCTCACGGCAAACGCGTTTCTTAACAGCAGCCCAGGCTCGCTGCGCATCCCCGCACGCGTGAGCTCGCTTGAAACATCCCCACTGAAATCGCGGTTCTGGAGGACGCAACTCAGTCGCGGTCTCTCGTTGTTTGCCATCATGGTTCGAATCGTGCGGGCTTCTCCCACAGAGGAGAGCCACCGCTCGACCATCCAGGTCGGGTGCGAATGAAGGACCCCAAGCCGGTCCGCCAGGGAAAGGCTGCCTGGCAGAAATGGCTCGACCGGAGATCGGGCTTCCGACGCGACCTTGCGCAGCACGGCGTTCACCAGCGGCGCGGCGGAGGCTTTGTGCGCCAGTTTCACGAGCTCGACCGATTCATTCACTGCCGCCCGCGCTGGTATCTTTTCGAGGAAGCGCAGCTGGTAAAGACCGATTCGCAGTACCAGCGCGACAGGCAGATCGAGCTTCTCGACCGTTTTTTTCAGATGCCGATCGAGAAGAAAATCAAGCAGACGCCGCCAGCGAAGCACACCCAGCGTGATCTCTGTTGCCAGCGCGGCATCGGCTGACTTCATGGGCGCATCGAGTACTTCATAGAGCGCATCACTCGCATAGGCGCCCTCCGCCTCGACCTGGCGCAGCACCTGGTAGGCAATCCGTCTTGCGGGAGAGACGGGCATCCTGTTTCCCGGCTAGTGGTCGAAGCGTTCGCCAGGGCGAAGCCGCGTGCCGTTTACGAATTCCTGAGCGGTGACCCGTTTGCGGCCTTCCACCTGGATGAATTCCAGCCGCAGCGCTTCGCTTCGACCGGAACGGACGAGCACGGTCGACGACAAGGGCTGTATCGTGCCGGGCGCCGAGGCACCGGCTCCCCCGTCGGCCGCACGCAGCTCGTCGGGCGAGGCGGGCCTGGCCCAGATCCGACACCTCTTGCCGCGAAACATCGTAAACGCACCGGGCCAGGGCTCCAACCCCCGAATCCGATTGTAGGTGCCCACAGGAGGCAGCGACCAATCGATGCGCCCATCCTCTTTCTTAAGTGGCGGCGCGAACGTTGCCTTCCGATGATCTTGCGGTACGGGGGCGATCTGACCGTTTGCGAACTCCCGCAACGTTTTTGCCATCAAAGGGGCTCCGGCCACGGCGAGGCGCGCCGCGAGCTCCGGTGCCGTCTCCTGTTTTCCAATTTCCACAACCTCTTGGAGCAGCGTAGGTCCCGTGTCGAGCCCCGCGTCGATTTGCATGGTGGTGACGCCAGTGACCTCCTCACCATTCAAAATGGCCCAGTTGATCGGCGCGGCGCCGCGATATTTCGGCAGGAGCGAGGCGTGCAGGTTGATCCAGCCCAGTCGCGGAACCACGATCAGGCGAGGCGGGATGATCTGGCCATACGCAATAATGACGACCGCATCCGGTTGAAGGCCTCGAAAATGCTCGTAGGCTTCGTCGGCCTTTATTTTTTCGGGCTGATAAACGGGAATCCCGGCTTCGAGGGCCGCGCCCTTTACGGGCGAGCTATGCAACTGCTGTCCGCGCCCGCGGGGGCGGTCCGGTTGCGTGACCACTCCGAGAATCTGAAAATCCGACTCCTTCCTCAGATATTCGAGGGAAGGAACGGCAAACGCCGGTGTGCCGCAGAAAACGATGCGCAGTGCCACGGCGCTCCTACCACTCGCCGGCTTTTTTCATCTTGCGGATTTTTCGTCTGATGAGGTCCCGCTTAAGCAAGCTCAAGTGCGCGAGGAAGAGGGCTCCGTTGAGATGATCGATCTCGTGGCAGAATGCACGGGCCAGCAATCCTTCCCCGCGCATCTCGAATTCCTTACCCATCGCGTCTTGCGCGCGCACCGTCACAAACTGGGGCCGGAGCACGTGTCCGCGGAATCCGGGCAGCGACAAGCAGCCTTCCTCCTCCCGCTGCTCCCCTTCGGAGTGGATGATCTCGGGGTTCGCGCACACGATTCTCGCTTCCGGATTCTTGCCATTGCTCACGTCGATCACCGCCAGTCGTCGGCAGACGCCGATTTGCGGCGCCGCGAGGCCTACGCCGCTTGCGGCGTACATCGACTCGAACATGTCTGCGACGAGCGTCTGCAATTCCTCATCGAACTTTTCCACGGGTTGCGTGGGAGTTTCCAGAACGGGATCGCCGTATTTCACAATCGGATGAATCATCGTGCGCCTGTGCCATCGGCTAGAAGCTGTCGAGCTGCCGCTCGTAGCCTTGGAAATTCCTGCGCGTCTCCTCCAGAGAGTCCCCGCCGAACTTTTCCATAAACGCGCCCGCCAACTCGATCGCCACCATGGCCTCGCCGGCGACACCCCCCGCGGGCACCACACATACGTCCGAGCGCTCGTAGGCTGCCTTCACCGCCTCCTTCGTGTTCAGGTCTGCGGTCAGCAGCGGGCGGCGCAGCGTGGAGATCGGCTTCAGATATCCTCGGATCACCACATCCTGACCATTCGTAATGCCGCCTTCCAGCCCGCCCGCGCGATTGGAGGAACGATCAAATCGCTTGCGCGATTTGTCGTAGCGAATCTCGTCTTGTACTTCGGAGCCATAGCTTTGGGCGTTCGTCACGCCCGTTCCAATTTCGACCGCCTTGACAGCCTGAAGGGAGATCACCGCGCGTGCGATCTTTCCATCTAGTTTTTCATCCCACTGGCTGTGATGGCCCAGACCCGGGGAAACCCCGCGCGCCACCACCTCAAAAATTCCTCCGACCGAATCGCCCGCGCGCAGCGCGTGATCCACTTCCGCCTTCATTTTGGCCTCCGTCTCCGGATCGACGCAGCGCAAAGGCGATTCGAGGTTTTCGCAGATCGCCACGATCTCCTCCCATCGGGCGACCCGTTCCAGCCGCACATGGCCGACGGCAATCGTGTGGCTCAAGACCGTGACGCCAAACTCCCGGAGGAACAGCTTGGCGAGCGCGCCGGCCGCTACGCGTGCGGCCGTTTCACGCGCCGAAGCCCGCTCGAGCACATAGCGCGCGTCATGAAAATTGAATTTTTGCGCTCCGGCCAAGTCCGCATGCCCCGGCCGGGGAGCCGTCAAGCGGCGCCGCTGGTCTTCGGCGCCTTCGCTATCCTCCACGGGAAGCGCCTGTTCCCAATTCTTCCAGTCTCGATTTTCAATTCGCAAGGCGATGGGCGCGCCGATGGTTTTCCCATGGCGAACTCCCGCGAGAAAATCGGCCTGGTCCTTCTCGATTCGCTGCCGCCCACCGCGCCCGTACCCCAATTGCCGACGATGCAACTCGCGCCCGACAAAATCTAGATCGACCCGAACCCCCGCAGGCAACCCCGAAATCCAGGCCACCAGCGCCTGTCCGTGAGACTCCCCGGCTGTGACGAATCGCAGCATGCTGGTGGGCGCCTTGTGCCCCGGGATAAGCGAAGGATTCTACCGGACGCCTCCCCGCCCGTAAAGCCAGCTTTCGCGAAGTCGCTTTTCGCGGCACGGATGTTTGCTTGACGGGATACAATGCGAACGCTACGCTTTCCATGATTGGGTTCGTCCCAGTGGTCCGCGTCGCAACGATGCCTGATCCCAGCGAAACTCCATCGCTACTGTCGGCTATCGGGGACGGCCTCAAGCGCCAAGTCCTGGGTGTACAGCAGTACGCGCTGCTTTCCGCCCAAGCCGTCGTCAACATCTTCACGCCCCCCCAATACTGGTCCGACAGTCTTGAGCAGATGGACCTGATTGGTGTCGGTTCACTGCTGATCGTGATCGTGGCTTTCCTTTCCATTGGCGGGGTCCTGGTGCTGCAAACGGCCGCGGAGTTTCAACGTTTTGGTGAAACGGCGACAACCGGCGATGCCGTATCGTTGGCGCTGGTTCGCGAGCTGGGGCCGGCCATTACGGCGCTGCTGGTTGCAGGACGCAACGCGTCGGGAATCGCCTCGGAAATCGGATCGATGGTGGTGACCGAACAGGTAGACGCCATGCGCGCCTTGGGCACGGACCCAACTCGTAAACTGGTCACGCCGCGCGTCGTGGCCATGGTTCTGGTGATGCCGCTGCTGGTGGCTGTGGCCGACTTCGTAGGACTGGTGGGCGGGTTCATCGTGGCCTATTTCACGCTGCGGCTGGGCGCCGTGCAGTTTTGGACTCGCGCCGTAAACATTCTCGATTTCGGAGACTTGGTTCAGGGAACTGTGAAGCCGCTGATCTTCGGCTTCATCATTTCTACGATTGCCTGTCACAAAGGGCTGCGCGTAACGGGCGGAACTGAGGGGGTGGGCCGGGCCACGACTTCGGCGGTGGTGGTCTCGTCGGTATGGATGCTGATCATCGATCTTTTCCTAGCGAAGATCCTGCTCTACCTGTTCCAAAAGTGAGAGAAACGTGCGCTCCGCCTCACCCTGGTTTGCATTTATAATCCGAGCATGACGTTTCTGGCCCGCCCGGCGCCGCAGCGAAAAAAGGCGACGATCGTTCCGGGTGAACCGCTCATTGCCTTCCAAAACATCCACCTCGGTTTCGATCAAGGAGAAGTGCTCAGCGGGATTTCCTTTGAAGTCTCGCCGGCAGAAACCAAGATTTTGCTGGGAGAGAGTGGCTCCGGCAAGACGTTGCTCATGAAAATGGCCGCGGGCCTGCTCCGTCCGGACGCCGGCCGCGTGTGGGTGATGGGGCACGATCTCGGGACGATGTCAGAAAGCGATCTTCTCGATTTCCGGCGACACATAGGGTTTGTGTTCCAGGAAGGTGCGCTGTTTGATTCGCTCACCGTCGCCGAAAATGTGGCCTTTCGCCTACGAGAAGAAAACATCGACGAAGCAGAAATCGAAACGCGCGTCCATGAGGTTTTGCGCTTCGTCGAAATGGAGCCAGCCATCGACAAGTTTCCTGGGGAGCTGTCGGGCGGCATGCGTCGGCGCGTTTCGATTGCGCGCGTCTTGGTAGACCGACCTACGCTGGTGTTCTACGATTCGCCGACGGCAGGCCTCGATCCGGTGACGTCGCAAACGATCATCACGCTGATTTTGCGGGGACGGGACTTGCAGGGCGTGACGTCGATGCTGGCCACGCATCGCGTCCAGGATGCCTTTGGTCTGGCCCGGTTTCGCTTCGATAACAAAACGGGGCGCGTCCGACCGATCGGCGAAACCGCCGCCTCTCCGGGGTTCGCTGGGAGCAACGGCGGAGCGAGCGCCACGTCGACCAACGTCGTGGTCCTCCGCGAGGGACAAATCTATTTTGAGGGCACCACAGAACAGCTTCTTCATTCCCCCGATGACTACCTGAAGACGTTTTTGGCATCCGCGGAGTGACACTCTCGACGACGGAGGAGGAAACGCGATGGCGCAACGCAAGCAACTGACGTGGACGGAGCTGCGAGTGGGGCTGTTTGTGCTGGCAGCTCTTTTCATCTTGGGAATAACGACGTTCTATGTGACCGGCGTCGGGTTTCTCGGGCCGAAATACCGTGTGTACGTGCATTTTCCCGAGGTGGCGGAATTGAAGACGGGAGCGCCGGTCGATCTCGACGGCATCGAAGTCGGCAACGTCCAGTCCATCTCTTTGAATCGCGGTGCGCAGGATCGGGCGCACAGCGTACGGCTGTCGCTGCGGATTGACAAACGGTACCAGAATGAGATCCGGACTGATTCCGTCGCGACCCTGGCCACGCAGGGATTGCTGGGAGACCGCTACGTAAGCATCACGCGAGGCGTCAGCGGGACGATGGTCCCCGCAAACGGAGAGGTGCAGAGCGCAAAACCAAAGGCCATCGAGGAAGTGGTGGCGCAAAGCGCCGATCTGCTGGAAAGTCTCAACGATCTCAGCGGTAACGTGCAACAAGTCGTCGATCAGATTCGCAACGGCCATGGCACACTCGGCAAACTCATGAACGATCCCTCGATGTACAACAATCTCAACGAAACCGCTCAGAAGCTGAACGCCGTCATGACGTCGGTTCAGCAAGGACAGGGAACGGCGGGCAAGCTCCTCACCTCAGATGAGCTTTATCAGAAGGTGGACGCGACCATGGGAGATGTCCAGGATATGGCGACGGCCCTTCGCGAGCAAAAAGGTTCGCTCGGCAAACTGATCTATGACCCCAGCGCGTACAACGAGATCAAAGGCGTCGCAGAAAAAAGCAATGCGCTACTTGGCGACGTGCGCCAGGGCAAAGGCACTTTAGGGAAGCTCACCACCGACGACACTCTGTTTAACAATCTCCGGGACGCTTCGGCCAACGTCCGCGACGCCACCGCCAAGCTGAATTCCAGCCAAGGCACCATGGGAAAATTCTTCACCGATCCCGAGCTGTACGACAACTTGACAGGTCTCACCGGAGATATGCGTCTGCTGATCAGTGATTTCCGCCAGAATCCGAAAAAATTCCTCCACATCAAAGTGGGTGTCTTTTAGGGCGGGGCGTTGGGTTGCGGGCGGAACGCGCTATGGTTTTTCGCCGGCAGAAAACTCGAGGGCCATTTCGCGGATGCGGCGCAGGTCGAGTTTGCCCGTGCCCAGGTGGGGAAGCTGCTCGACAAAGAAAAACTGGTTGGGGCGCGGAATCCAAAGGTTCGGCAGCCTGCAGCGTGACAGGTTTTCGAGCACCGCTTTCAGTTCCTGCCTCTCGAGCGTGTGAAGCACGACGAGCCGCTCGCCCTTTTTCGCATCCGGTACGGCCGTCACAACGAATCTTTGTTCGTTGGAACCTGCCAGTTCTTGCAGCTGCTGTTCGACCTGAATGTGCGGCACCATCTCCCCGCCGATTTTGCTAAAACGGCCCAGCCGATCGGTGATCGAGAGAAAACCATCCTCGTCCTCCACGGCAATGTCGCCGGTAACATACCAGCCCTCTCGCAAGACCTCCCTCGTTGTTTCGGGCTTCCCTAAATAGCCCTGCATCACGTTGGGCCCTTGGACCATCAGCAAACCGGCCCGGCCCGGCGGAACCGGTTCGCTCGTTTCCGGATCGACAATGCGCACGCGGATGCCCGGAAGCGGATGCCCAATGGAGCCGCGCTTGGCCCCCACCTGGTAGAAACCGGGGGCGCGGAAGTCCTTCGTATTCACTGCCACCACCGGCGAGCATTCCGTTGTGCCGTAGCCTTCTAACGGACGGATGCCAAACCGTTCCTCAAATCGGAGCGCCAGGCGTTCTGGCAATTTCTCCGCTCCAACAAGCACACATTCGAGGCTACCGAAATCTTCCGGTGAACAGCGCCGCAGATAGGCTTCGAGGAATGTCGGCGTGGCCAGCAGAAACGTGACGCGATAGTCGCGCACCAAGGCCCCGATGGCGGCAAGATCGAGCGGGCTGGGATGGTAGATGACGCTGACACCGAGAACCAAGGGCAGCCAGAGCGTTACGGTGAGCCCAAAGGAGTGAAAAAATGGCAGGACGCCGAGCAGGCAGTCCTTGCGGTCAAACCGGAAGGTCTGGCCCATCTGTTCGATGTTCGAGACGATGTTGTAGTGCGTCAGCATCACGCCCTTCGGATCGCCCGTGCTGCCGCTGGAGAAAACAACCGTCGCCAGGTCGTCCAGCTGGCGTGTTTTCCCATTGCTTAAGATCGTTTCCAGTTGCGCGCCCGGCAGAAACCACAGCAGAAGGGCCACGATCCGTTCCCCCAGACTGTTTCGGCCGGCGACCTCTTCAAGCAGCACAACCCGTCCTGGCAATTGGAGGGGAATTTTTTCCAGAAGCAGCTTCGTCGTTAGGATCGTTTCGATTTGGCACTGCGCCACGCACGAAGCGAGCGCCTCATTCGACAAGGTATAGTTCAAATTCACGGGAACTTTTCCTGACAGAGCGGCCGCGAGATTGACGAGCGCGGCCGGGACCGAAGGAGGCAAGAGAATGCCGACCATCGATTGGCCGGCCCAGGTGCGACGCAAGCGGCGCGCCAGAAAGATCGCACTCAGCAGCACGTAGCCACAGACCAGGCGCGGACGCCGCCGGTCTGCCATGGCGAAGCGAAACGGGTGGCGGTGGGCCCTGTGGATGAAGGCGCGATGAAGCGTGCGCTGGTGGCTTCTGCGATGGCGGAAGGCTTCGCTCTCGAGTTGCTCGACGGCTCGGCGCACCTCCACGGGCGAGCTGGTCGGCGGCAGCGGCTTACCAAAGCTGACGGTCACGGGGTACGGAATCGTCCGCGGCAGTTTCCAGAGAAAGCGGCCGCGTTCGAAACTGAAGATGCTGCCCCAAACCCCCGCGAGGTTGACCGGGACGATCGGTGCATCGACCCCTTTCAGAATATGCTCCATCCCGCGGCGGAAAGGGAGCAAGTGGCCGATGCGCGTAATCTGGCCTTCGGCGAAGATGCAGACAACCTCTCCGTTTTTGATCGCGTTCGTCGCTTCCCGCAGCGAGTGAATCAGTTCGCGCGGTCGCTGGTCGGAGGAGATCGGAATCGCGCGGAGGATTTTCGCGAACGGTTTCACATAGGGCAGCTCATAGATGCCTTGGAACATCAGAAAGCGGATGGACCGATCTGTCGATGCGACCAGCAAAAGCGCATCGATGAACGACAGGTGATTCGAGACGAACAGCGCACCGCCGGATTCGGGAACGTTTTCGCGACCCTCGACACGAATCCGGTAGAAGGACGAGGTTGCCACCCATAGCAGGAATCGCAGAAGCGAATCGGGGAGCAGCCAAATCGAAAAAACCGTGGTGACGAGCGTCAAAATCGCACCGTCGAGGAAGATTCCTGCGGCCGTCTGATGAAACAGGTTCGTAAACACGTAGTAGGCGAGCGAGGCAAGGGCAATGCCGATGAACGAGACCAGGTTCGCCGCGGCAATGACACCGCCTTTTTGCTCCGGCCTGGGGCGGTGCTGAATCAATGCCCCCAGCGGCACGGCAAACAGTCCGCCGAAAAACCCGAGCAACCCCAGATCCAAGACGCGCAGGTCGACCCACGTAGCAGCCAGCGACAGGACCTGGCCGGGAAACCCGGGAAGCTCTCTTGCGATCGTTTCCAGGTGTCCGGCCAAGAACTCAGCGGGGGCTCGAAAGTAAAGCAGTCCGCCAAACAGCGTCATGCCGACCGCGCCCAGGGGAATCAGCCCATACTCAATTTTTCCTCTGGATAGATATCCCGCCGCGACGCTTCCCAAACCGATTCCGACAGCGATGGCGGCTTGCAAGTAGGTGATGTGCGCCTCGTCGATGCGAAGCACATCGTGACCGTAAATGATGACCGCCAGTTGCAACAGGGCAGCGAGGAAGAAGAGATAGGTGTTGCCAAACACGGCCCAGCCGAGGACGCGGTCCGCCGCGATCGTCTGGATCTGCTGAAAGAAATCTCCCAAAGGATTCCAGCGAAACTTCTTTTCCGGGTTGGCGGCGGGTACGCGCGATATTCCCAGGCTCGCGATCAATCCGACGACCGAGCAGGCCATCAAAAGGAATCCGGCAACGACTTCGCGCCCGCGGTAGCGCTCGGCGAGCTCGCCCGCCGCGATCGTTCCTCCAATTCCCGCGAGAAATGTCCCGAACTCGATGATGCCATTGCCCCAGGAAAGCTTCGGTTCTGGCAACAGCTCGGGGAGCAAACCATACTTGGAGGGTCCGAACAGGGCGCCTTCCGTGCTGATCAAGAATACGCCGGCACATTGCATGGGCAGATTGCGCAGCGCCAAGCTCAGGATGAAGAACAGCATCACGCCGAGTTCGAGAATTTTCATGCCGACGGTCACGCTGCGCTTGCTGTAACGGTCGGCGAAATAGCCTCCCGTCATGGAGAACAGAATGAAGGGAATCGCAAACAGCGCGCCGACGATGGGCACCAGGCGATCGCGCTCAAGGGGCGGCAGATTCATCCCGATTACGATGTAGGTGACTAAGAACTTCAGCCCGTTGTCATTGAAGCCCACCTGAAACTGCGTGAGGATCAGGCTCCAGAAACCGCGCTGCCAATCATGCGGCGGCTGGGATCTTGCCAGAGAATGGGAGGTCTCCGTCATGGCTGATCGTTTCCTGGCCCTGAGCTCCACGTTCTTATGTGGATCGACCGTGTGTTTTTTCTAATCTTAGAACGCAGTGCGGAAAGTCAAGCCAAGTATTCCAAGGGAAGTTTGGCACTTTGACGGGAAGAACACTCCTCTAGGCGAGGACGCGGAGCGAGGGCTTGGCCGCGGCGGCGTTCGAAGGCACGCTGGTGGCGGAGAGGGGGGCTTGGCGCTTGGGATATTGTGTGGCGACGTAGTCGTTAACCAGTGCCTGAAACGCCCGGGACAGCTCCTCGTAAGTGCCTTCGAGCGTGGTGAATTTCTGGCCGTCAATATAAACCGGGCACCGGGGGGCTTCGCCGGTGCCCGGCAAGCTGATGCCGATGTTGGCCGCTTTCGATTCTCCGGGACCGTTGACGATGCAGCCCATGACAGCAAGCGTAAGCTCCTCGACGCCTTCGTATTCACGTTTCCATTCCGGCATCTTCTCGCGGACATATCGCTGGATACTCTCGGCGAGCTCCTGAAATGTGGAGCTGGTGGTGCGGCCGCAACCCGGACACGCCGTGACGCTGGGGGCAAACGTACGCAGGCCCAGCGACTGCAACAGTTCACACGCCGCGTACACCTCCTCGCGGCGATCGCCGCCCGGACGCGGCGTGAGGGAGACGCGGATCGTATCGCCGATACCCTCCGCGAGCAGGATACCCATGGACGCGGAGGACCAGACCAGGCCTTTTGCGCCCATACCCGCTTCGGTGAGGCCGAGATGCAGAGGCTGCTCGGTTTTCCGGGCAAGGTCGCGGTAGATTTCAAGGAGATCCCGTGGGCGCGAAACCTTACAGGAGATGATGATCTGGTCTTTCCGCAGGCCGGTTTCCAAGGCCAGCTCCGTCGATTCCAGAGCCGAAAGAACCATGCACTCGTTGATGATTTCCTCGGAGGTTCTTCCGAGATCGCGATCCGTGTTCTCCTGCATTTTCCGCATGACCAGCTCTTGGTTGAGCGAGCCGCCATT
>Ga0187782_10000319_pt1 | contig 31586 bp, 23 predicted proteins | sample 0715_SJ02_MP15_2_FD_132454 | JGI IMG/M metagenome (GOLD analysis project Ga0187782, IMG submission 132454) | Tropical peat soil microbial communities from peatlands in Department of Meta, Colombia - 0715_SJ02_MP15_20_MG | ecosystem: Environmental > Terrestrial > Soil > Wetlands > Peat | place... | reverse complement strand
GGCGTGGCGTTTGGCGTGGCGTTTGGCGCGACGCCGCAGCCGCACTCGTAGTCGAACTGCGACAGCATGGCGGTCCCGATCGCAACGTTGGTGCAAGCGTCGAAGGCATCTCGGCTGGTTCGTCCGAAGGAATCGATCCACGCGGGCACGAGCTGCATCAGTCCGAAGATGGGATGGCCTCCCCTCGTCACGATTTCGTCGGCGCGCGCCATCGCCGCGGGCACCGTGTGCGGCTCGGGGGGATCGACCGCGGTCATCTCGATAGCGACGTCCGTGACGAAATACGGGTTCGAATGGCTCGTCGATTGAGCGATGGCTCGGACGAGATCGTCGTCGAAGTACACGCTGCACGAGAGCAGAACGGCCAGAAGGTCCATCGGGGGCTTCGCACTCCTGTCGGGACCGGAGCGGCGGAGGTTGTCTACGAGCGACCGATGTTTCACGAAGTTCGGCAAGCATGTGCGGTCGGACGGCTCTGACCTCGATCTCGCGGTGCGGCTTCGCCCCTTCACGCCCCCACGCGCTCGGGAGCGCCCTACCTTCTTGACGGTGCGGTTCGATCCACGCGGACGATCTCCTGGTCCTGCTGTCCGACCCGCAGCTCCACCGAGTCGACGAGTCGGTCGACGACGTAGAAGTCGCCTTTCATGCGGTAGTTGACGAGCTGCGTCTGATCGTCGCGCAGGACGAAAAGCGCGGGCGCCTCGCGAACCCGCATGGCGGACGGAAAGCGAATGAACGTCCGCCTGCCGTCGTCGAAGACCTGCAGGGGCGTCCACGCCGGTGATCCGCGGATGGCCTGGATGCTGTAACCGAAATTCAACGCGTCGAGGCTCACCAGGCTCGCCGACGTCCGCTCTTGCCGCGTCGCGTCCGCCGCTTGCGCCTGCAGCCGCGCCATTTCGTCCTGGGGGTAATGCCACATAACGGCCGCCATGTAGGTGTCCGGATAGCTGTGGAGCTCGAGCAAATAGGTGCGCCGATCCGTGTTGATCGCGAGATTGGTCTGCAGCTCCGGCCGGGTCGGCTTGAGATAGACGTGCCACTGCTCGACGCCGCGATCGAGCGACCTGCCGAGCGCCAGAATCCACCGGACGACGTCTCCCGAAGCGGGCTGACCCAGGATCTTCTCGCCGGGCTGCAGTACGAGATCGGTGATCCGCGTCGGCGCGGCGAAGACCTGATAGAGAGTTCCGGGCTCGAAGGCGTACTGGACGATTGCGTTGAAGTAATCCCGCGAGTCGGGCGCCTGCGACGCCTTGCGGTTGGCGTCCATGACGAGTTGCTGAGGGGAGACGATCCGACCGGCCATCGCTCCGGCGGATCGCGGTGGCATCAACTTGAGCTGTCCCGGCGCGGGCTCGGCAGCCGCGTCGTCGTCGCCTCGCAGCTCGGGCGGGGCCACTTCCGGCGCGGGCTGCGCCCTGACGTAGGCCGACGCCGCTGCGATCGGACGAACGTCGTGTGCGCATGCGGCGTGTGCAGCACCGACGACGATGATGAGCGCGCGAAGCGCATGGCGCGCCGGCCTGTGCGACGGTGCCGGTCCTTCCGATCGGGGCTCGGCGGCGAACATCGTGAGACACCCGTCGGGCTCGATGCATGCGCGGTTGCGGGAAAATTCGGAAAGGGGAAGCCTCCCAGGCCGAGCAGGACTCACGGTGATCCGAAGCCCGCACACAAGGCGAGCCCTCTCACTGTCTCCCACGAGAGGTCGAGTCGTCGTTCAGTTTCGACTTATCGACTGACGAGCTTCGACCGTTGACCCGTGCACGGCGCCGGCGGACACATGCGTAGCTGGAGCGCGCGTGGCGGGCGTCAAGGGGCAGCCATGGGAAAACTCGTCGGAACGGGGGGGTCGTCCCGTCGCGATTCGCGGCGTGCGGTCGAGGAAGCCACCAGGGATGCGCTCGCGCGATTGGGCTCAGCGAAGCCGACGTTTGGCTTCGTATTCGCAAGTCCTATTCGGGACCTGAGCTTCGTACTGGCCGAGACGAGGCGCGCGACGGGGTGCTCCGACTTGTTGGGATGCTCCACCGCCGGTGAGTTGACCGAAGGGGGACGGCTGGACGACGGGCTCGTAGTCATGCTCGTGGCATCGGAAGACACGCATCACTGTCTCGAATTCGGCAGAGGGCTGAAGACGAGCCACAAGAAGATCGCCGAACAGTTCAGCAAGGCGTCTTCGGAAGCCAAGGCGGCGGCCCGGGCGGCGGGCCGGCGTCATTTGACGACGATCTTGCTGACCGACGGTCTGGCGGGGACCGGCGAGGACCTCGTCAACGAGATGTTCCACCGATCGACCTCGCTCGGCCAGATCGTCGGCGGCGCCGCAGGTGATGCGGGCAAGTTCCGTGAAACGGTCGTCGGCGCCCGGCGCGAATGCTCCAACGACTCGGCGGCCGCGCTTCACGTGTTCGATTCGCAGCCGTGGGGCATCGGCGTCAACCACGGATTGCGCCCCACCACCAAACCGATGCGGGTGACGTCATCGGATCGAAACGTCATCCGCACGATCGAGGGTCAGCCGGCCTTCGAGATCTACCGAAAACACGCGTCCGAACGCGGGGTCTCGCTGACCCCGGGAACCGCCAGCGCCTACATGATTGCCAACGAGCTGGGGGTGCATTTCTTTTCGTCGCTCAGCCGCGCGCGGGCGCCTCTCTCCGTAGGAGATGACGGTTCGCTGAGCTGTGCGGCGCCCGTCCCCGAAGGATCGTTCGTCAGCATTCTCGACGGGGAGCCCGCGAGCATGATCGCGGCGGCGAAGATTGCCGCGGAGGAGGCGCGGGACCGTCTCGGCAACGCCAAGGCGGCGGGGGTCCTGCTCTTCGACTGCGTGTGTCGCGGGATGATCCTGAAGAAGGAATTCGATCAGGAAATCGAGGCCGTGCGTTCCGTGTTCGGCGACGTGCCGGTGGCCGGGTTCCTGACATACGGCGAGATCGCCCGCTGCGCCGGGTCCCTCGAGGGGTGGCACAACGCGACCGCGGTCGTCGCCGCGATTCCGTCATGAACCGCGGGAGGAAGCGCATGCGCCTCGTTCGATCGTCACGCTTGAGCTCGATGTCTACGAGGTGCGCACGAGGCAATCAAAGGTGGGAGCGACTTGCGGGCTAATCTGTCGGCAGGGGGTTCCATCCGCGTGCGAACTCTGTTACGCGTCGACTCTACCGTGCGTCGCGTCCACGCCCTCTTGCCCCCCGGTCTGGCTGCCTTGGCGATGGGGGTTGCCGCCGTGCGCGACGCCCGAGCGAACGACACCGGAGCCGCCGTTTCCGCGGACTTGGCCTCACGCGGCAGCGTCCACGTGGCCGCGAGGTTCGGCGCGAAGCCCGCGGCCGCTAGCGTGCTTTCGGCCACCACTCACCGTGTGCGAAGCAACTTCCGCGTGACGGAAGGGGCGCTTCATCCGCCCGTGGACGGGGCGGCGTGCCCGTCCGAGATGGCCAACGTCGACAACCGATTCTGCGTCGATCGCTGGGAAGCCTCGCTGGTCGAAGTCCTGCCCGACGGGGCGGAGCAGGACTGGCCGCCGTACGGACCACTCGAGGCTGGCCATCGGTTGCGCGCGGTCAGCCGTTCCCACGTCATTCCACAGGCTTACATCAGCGGGGCCCAAGCGGCCGAAGTGTGCGCCTCGGCGGGAAAGCGACTGTGTGCCCCGGTCGAGTGGCGGAAGGCATGCCGTGGCCCGCAGGACCAGAAGTTCGGTTATGGCAACGAGCGTGTCGCCGGTCGCTGCAACGACCGCGGCCAGAGCCCGATGCTGAGGCTCTACCCACAAGTCGCAAGGTCATGGAAGCTCGTGGGGTTGGTCGAGATGAACGATCCTCGATTGAACCAGCTCGAGGGGACGCTCTCCCCAACCGGTGACCATGACGAGTGCACGAACGGCTACGGCGTCTACGACATGGTCGGCAACCTGCACGAATGGACGAGCGACCCGAATGGCACGTTCCAGGGCGGTTACTACCTCGACACGCACCTGAACGGCGATGGCTGCTCCTACCGTACGGTCGCCCACGAATTTACGTACCACGACTACTCGACCGGGTTTCGGTGCTGCGCCGATCCGGTCGAGCCGTAGCGGCTCTCACTGCTGCTGTTGCCAGATCTGAAGGGCATAGGCGCCGCTGCCCGAGCCGACGGACACGACGACCTCGGCCGCGTCGGCCTCTTTGAAGCACACGGCCCCATCGTCCAGCACGATCGCAGTGGCGCTGTCGGTCGAGTCCTCGCCGGCCACGGCCCCCGTCGAGTCTTTGATCGCGACGTCGAGGTCCTTGATCCCGTCGCCGGCCTGCGCGTACACGCGATAGCAGTGGTTGGCCTGCGCCTTGAGCGGATAGGTCTGCGGGGAGCCCGAGTCGCTTTGCTTGCCAGTGATGGTCTTGCCGAGCTGCTTCAGCTTCGTGGCCTTGGCGCATGACTTCGCGAGCGCGGTGACATCCTTCGAGACATCCTTGTCCTTGCCCTTGGGCTTGAAGTTCTGATGGCACGCGGCCCACGCGGGGTCGTTCTTTGCGGTCGCCTTGGTCGATCCGGGCTTTGCTGCGGGCGCGGGAGCCGCGCTCGCGGCCTCGCTGGGCGCCGGCGCGGCGTCGGCCGATTCCGCTGCGCTGCTCGATGCAGGCGCCGCTTCGCCATCGCCTTCGGCGGCGCTCGACGACGATTCGCTCTCCGACGCGGCGGCCGGTGTCTCGGGTGGCTTGTGACTTCCGCCGCATGCACCGATCGCAACCGTGAGCGGCACGAGAGCAATTCCGGCGGCGATCGTCAGAGAGGAAATGGAGCGGGCGGAAATCGAGTGGACCATGAGGGCTACGCTAAAGCGCATGCGGGGGGGCGATGGCAAGCGCAAACGCTGCGAGCTATGCGGTTTATCCGGGCATGCGCGTCCTTTCGGTCGATCCGCGGCGGCCGGATGCGGCGGCGGTCCTCGAGGCTGTGGGCGTTCTGCGTCGCGGTGGCCTCGTCGTATTCCCGACCGAGACCGTCTACGGCCTCGGATGCAGAGCACTCGACGAGTCGGCGGTTGCACGAGTCTTCGCGGTCAAGGGACGGCCGCCGCATCACCCCCTCATCGCTCACGTGACCACGGAAGGGAGCGCTCGAGAGTTGGCAGCGGTCTGGCCACCGGTCGCCTCACGCCTTGCGCGGGCATTCTGGCCCGGTCCGCTCACCCTCGTCGTCGAGCGCGCCTCTTTCGTGCCCGCGATCGTCGCCGGGGGCGGGGGCTCGATCGCGCTGCGCGCGCCCTCTCATCCGGTCGCGCGCGCTCTGCTCGAAGTCTTGGGGGAGCCCATCGCGGCGCCGAGCGCCAACCGCTACCAGTGTCTCTCCCCGACGTGCGCGCCCCACGCGATTCGGCAGGTTGGAGGCGATGTCGATCTCGTGCTCGACGGCGGGACGTGCGATGCCGGAATCGAGTCGACCGTGATCGACGTCCGCGGTCCGTCCGCGCGTGTTCTTCGTCCAGGAGCGGTGCCGATGGCGGCGCTGCGCGATCTCGTTCCGAATCTCGAGCGCGTCCTCGAGCCGGTCGAGAGCGAATGCGTGAGAGACGCTCCGGGAATGGACCGACGCCACTACGCACCACGAGCGCCGCTCCTCGTCGAGAGCGACGGACCCACCGCCAGCCGTTTGGCCGCCGAGCTTGCGCAGCATCAGCCCGACGTTGGTCTCGTCACCCTCGAACGGAGCCGCGCTGCGACCGTCGATCCTTCACTGTCGTTTCGCCCGGGGATCGTGGAGCGCGTCCTGCCGCGCGATCCGGAGGGGTACGCGAGGCACCTTTACTCGACCCTGCATGAGCTCGACGACGCAGGCGTTCGGGCGATCGTCGTCGAGCGCGTCCCCGATGACGAGTCCTGGTGCGCTGTGGCGGACCGGCTTGCAAGAGCAGCATCGAAATCATGAACCTCTCATGAGCCGCCGACCGGGAATCGAATCGTCACCCACCGAGATTCGGACGATCCCCCCTCGCGCGCTCGATTCACTGAACGCACGCGTCAGGGCCGCGCCATCGTCGGGCTTGTCGTTCGGGCTGGACAGCCTGCCTGACCCGATCCGTGTCGCGATGGCGCGAGTTGACAGGAAAAACGGCACGGTTTGAGCTAGGCTCACGCGCCTCGTCGTCATGAGCGGTCCCAACACGCCTCCGCCGTTGCCGGATTCGAACGCGGACGCGCGCCTTGCGCTTCGCGATGGTTCCGCTCGGCCTGAGCCGTCGGATCGTGCAGGGGCCGAGCCGGATCGTGCGGGCGCTGTGGGCGAGGCCGGGCAATCGGCGTCCACCCCCGCGCCCGGCGCGAAGGAGCCGTCGGCCGCCGGCGTGGAGGCCACGAGCAACGGCCACTCCGCGGAGCCCCATGGGTCGACGAGCGGCGAAGAAGCGACCGCTGCAGACCGGAGCGGCGGAGAGGACGCGGGGAGCGAGGCCGAAGACCGCGCAGGCGAGGCTCACGGCGCGGCGGCGACGACCGAAGAACCCGGCCCGGGGGCGACACCGGACCACGAAAGGAAACGACGGCGCCGGCGTCGCAAGCGAAAGCCGGAGGGCCACGCGGCCGACGATGCGTCCACGCGCGAACCTGCCGAGCCCACGGAAGGCGCCCGAGACGGCCAGCCCGACGCCGCCGCGGCAGGCGCCGCCGACAAGACGGACCGGACGGCGTCGAAGGGCAAGAAGAGCGAGAAACGCGCGGGCCCGCCGCGCGAACGCCCCCCCGTCAATGCGGGCGACATCGTTTTCGGCAAGATCATCGAGATCGGACAGGACGCGATCTTGATCGACATCCCGGGCAAGGCACGGGCGATCTTCGATCGCAGGGAGATGCTTCTGCCGGAGGACGACGAGCCGCACTCGCCGTCCCGGCTTTCACGCACCGAGACTCCTGCTGCTCCACCGCAGCCAGCGGGCGCCACGCCAGGGGAACACGAGGCGGCCGCTGCTCCGGTCGACTCGACGCGTGAGTCTTCGAAAGAGACAGGGCAGCTCGCGACAGGGCAGCTCGCGAGCTCGTCGGATGGCCCCGCGCAGGTCGGTTCTGCACAGGTCGAATCCGGCGCTGCTGAGGAGACGCCCTCCGGAGATGCGCACTCCGATGGCTCTGCGCAGGTCGCGACTCCTCAGGTCCTGAACGCGGAGCACGCGCCGCGAGCGGGCGTCGACGTGGCTCGCGAAGCGCCCGAGCAGCGATCGCCCGAGCGCACCGCCGTCGACCGCGGCCCGGATGCGTCCGAGGCGCCCAAGGATCCCAAGGTTCCGAGAGTCATTCTCGAAGTCGGGGCCGACTTCATCGGCGTCGTCCACAACGACGGAGCGCGAGGCGGCCTGGTCGTGCTCACTCACCATCCGAATCGAGCCGAACGCGCGAAGCCAGGCATCGAGGCGGCCTACAACGAAAAGACCCCCGTTTCGGGCCTCGTCACCGGCGTCATCAAAGGGGGCATCGAAGTCGACGTCGATGGAGTTCGAGCGTTCGCACCGGGGTCGCACGTCGATCTGCGACTCGGCGCGGATCTGTCTCATCTCGTCGGAAGGCGTCTTTCCTTTGCAGTGACCCAGTATGCAAAGCGGGGCCGCGACGTCGTGCTGTCTCGAAAGGCGATGCTCGAGGACGAGGCGCGAAAGGTCCGCGCCGAGGCGCTCGCGAAGCTCAAGGTCGGCGCGGATCTGGACGGGGTCGTTCGAAGCGTCGTTCCCTTCGGCGCCTTCGTCGACGTCGGCGGCGTCGAGGGCCTCGTCCCGCTCCAGGAGATGAGCCACAACCGTGCGGATGGTCCGAGCGACGTGTTCAAGGCGGGTGAGCCGACGCGGGTGAGGGTGATCAAGATCGACGACAAGGGCAAGGTGTGGCTGTCACGGAAAGCCACCATCCCCGATCCCTGGCAGCAGGTTGCGCAGAAGTACGCGATGGGCACGCGCCACACGGGCAAAGTGGCGCGCCTTCAGCCGTTCGGCGCCTTCGTGGAGCTCGAGCCCGGGGTCGACGGTCTGGTTCATACGCAGGATCTCTCGATCAAGCGGATCGAGACGCCGGCAGACGTGGTCAAGGTCGGCGATCCGATCGAGGTGGTCGTCTCGCACATCGACCCGTCGCAGCACAAGATCGCGCTCCACCCTGCGCCGCAGGGGGACGCCGCGGCCGAGGCGCCTCAGCGGGTCGCTCCGCACAAGCCCGTGAAGGCGAAGGTGGTGAACATCGAGAGCGGGGGGCTCGTCGTCCGGATCCTCGGCGTGACGGGTCGCAACGCTCGAGGCTACGTCACGGCGGCCGGCACCGGAACGCCACGCGGCACCGAGCTGCGGAAGGCATTCAACGTGGGCCAGGAGATCGAGGCGAAAGTCATCGAGATGGATCCACGGCGGGGCGAAGTGAAACTGTCGATCAAGGCGCTCGGCGAAGATCAGGAGCGCAGCGCGTACCAGCAGTATCGCCAGCAGCTCAAGGCCGAGGCCCGCTTCACGTTCGGCGACTTGCTCGCCAAGAAAGGCAAGTGAGCGGGCTCAGGTTCGGCGACTTGCTCGCCAAGAAAGGCAAGTGAGCGGCCTCAGGTTCCCGGGTTGGCGATGCGTCGCTGGCCGAGGCGGACCTTGCTGGTCATGCGCCCACTTGGCGAGCTGCATGCCGGACCACGTTCCGAGCCCGACGAGGACGACCCCCATGACGCGAACCGCCCACGTCATTGCGGTTCGCGGAACCTTTCCTTCGTACTTCCGGAGCAAGGCGACGAAGCACACGAGCCATCCGCCGACTCCCGCGGCAGCGCTGACACCGAAGGGCACGGCCACGAGGGGCGGCTGGTTGCCCAGCCCCTTCGAGTAGATGAACGCAACGGCGGCGCTCCACGTGAGAAGGAGCGTGGGGTTGAGCGCCGAGACCGAGAAGCCCAGAAGTACCGTACCCGATCGGGTGGCGCGCCGATCGCGTCCGTCCATGGGACGCCACGACACGAAACGCGCGCCGAGGGCGACCAGCAGCACGGCGGTCGCGGCGTGCGATATCGGCACCACACTGCTGTGCCTCGCGAGGAACGTCGTGAACCCCCAGAACGCGATTGCCGCATAGATTCCCTCCGCGACCGCGGCTCCGACGGCGACGCGGCGCGCTTCGTCGAACTTGCGTCGCGCAGCCCGCGAAAGGACCATGATCGCGATGGGTCCGACGAGCGGCACCGACCCGAAGAAACCGAAGGCCAGCGCGATCGAGCAAACCGCCAGAACGCCCATGGTCTCAGCGAGGCGCTTCCGAGGCCGCACCACGGCCTGCAGGTAGGGTCGCGAACGGGTCGAGCTCGAGCCCGGTCAGGATGCGCGTTCGGGCGAAGGCCAGACGCGCCGACAGCGCCGCCTCGCCGGTCGCGTCGTCCACCTGGGTCGTAAAGTCGAAGACGTAGCACTTGTGCAGGAAGCCCCCGAACGCACTCACGTGGCCGACGAGCGGCCGGTGCGGCAGGGGCGCCTCGAGCGCCACGCGGATGCGCGTGTCGAAGCTCTTCTGCGTGATCGCGATCTCGTCTTCGAGGACGCTGAGCGGTCCGACTGCGACGAGCCCTTGCGCCTTGGCAAGCTCCTCGCACTGGTCGCGTCCGACGGTCTCGTTCGTCCGGAGCACCGCCACCATGACCATCGAACGGGTCGGCGCATGCTTGGCGACGAGCTCCGGTCGCGAATGGTCGTCGATGGTCCAGGCCCGACCGCCGGGCAGCGGCAGCGAGAGGCCCAACCGCCGCGACCGGTACCTCGGCAATTCGACCGGAGACTCGTCGAACTCCGCCGCGCCTGCAGGCGCGGCACGCTCGGGATTGGATAGGGATTGCGAAGTCCTCGCGCACGATGCCGCGCAAGAGAGCGTCAAGGCCGCCAGAAGCACGAGCGCCGCTTCCCGCGCGCCGTTTCGCAGTGCCAGCCGCCCTGCTCTTGCGAGCCCGGCGGCCTTCCGCGGACAGCGAGGGCGAGAGCGAACGCAAGACCGGGCGCCAGACCGGGCGCGGAGCGGCGCGCTTACACCCTCGTCAACCACTCGGGATGGGATCCATCGCTTCCTCGGACGATGTCGAAGAAGCGGGCTTGAATCTTCTTCGTGACCGGACCCACCGTTCCATCGCCCACCGTTCGATTGTCGATCTCACGGACCGGCGTGATCTCGGCCGCCGTTCCGGTGAAGAAGACCTCGTCCGCCAACCAGAGCTGATCGCGCGTCAGGCGGCCTTCGACGATGGGCACGCCCATCTCGCGCGCAAGAACCAGGACGGTGTCGCGGGTGATTCCCTCGAGGATCGAGCACGACAGGTCCGGCGTGTGCAGAACGCCCTTGCGGACGACGAAGACGTTCTCTCCCGATCCTTCGCTGACGTACCCGTTGGCGTCGAGCAGGATGGCCTCGTCGTAGCCCGCAAGCTTGGCCTCGCGCTTGGCGAGCACGCTGTTGGTGTATTGCCCGCACATCTTGGCTTTCGCGAGGCTCACGTTGATGTGGTGACGCGAAAACGAGCTGATCTTCGTCCGAATGCCGTTTCGCAGCGCCTCGTCGCCCAGATAGGCGCCCCACTGCCAGGCGAGGACCGCCGTGCGCACGGGATTGTTCGGCACGTAGATCCCCATCGCCCCTTCGCCGATGAAGACCATCGGTCGAATGTAACCGTCCGCCATTGCGTTGACGCGCAGGGCTTCCACGCACACGGCGGCGATCTGATCCCGGGTGAATTTCGGCTGCAGAAGACACATCTTGCAGCCGTCGAACAGGCGGTCGACGTGCTCGCGCAGACGGAAAACGTACGTGCCTCCATCCGCGCGCCGATACGCGCGCATGCCGTCGAACACCGCAAGGCCGTAGTGCAGCGAGTGCGTCAAAATGTGGATTTTCGCCTCGTCCCACTCGACGAACTCTCCATCCAGCCACAGTCTCTTCAGCTTATCGACCATTCGCGCCTCCGCATCAGGGGCGTCATTCGAACCTGGGGCGTCTCCCTAGCAAAAGGTAGTCGGGCGGCGTGGGACGTGCCAGCGGCTCGTCCGCTCCAGCCCTATCCTGGGCGCCTCGCATTCGCACTCGCCCGTGCGGCAGCCGGGCCCGCGTGTCTTGCCCCGTTTTTTGCTCGCGCTTGACGCCGGCGTGCGAGCTTCCCCATTGTCGCGAGGTCGCATGCGTCCTACGGCCCAATCGATGAAAGGCGCTCCCGCCCGTGAGTGTGTCGCGCTCGAACCGAACCTCGGCGCCCGCACGCGCGTCGCGCTCGACTCCGACGGCGGCGCCCCCGCGCGAAAGCGCACTGCGCTCGAGTCCCAGGACGGCGCCCGCGAGAGCATTGCGCTCGAGTCCAACGGTGGCGCCCCCACACGCAAGCGCGTTGCGCTCGGCCTGCTTCATGAAGAGCTCGAAGCCTGCGCCGCCTGTCCCAAGATGATAGGCCCCGTCGTCCACGGGCCCGCGGTCGTCAGCCCCGTGCTGCTCCTCGGTCAGGCACCGGGGCCGCGTGAGGGATCGTTCGGCAGGCCCTTCGCGTGGACGGCCGGGCGGACCATGTTCCGATGGTTCGAAGAAGCGATCGGAGTCGACGAGGCGACCTTCCGCGCCCGCGTCTACATGGCGGCCGTCGCGCGCTGCTTCCCGGGAAAGGCCAAGGGCGGAGGCGATCGGCGGCCGGACGCGGACGAGATCCAGCGCTGCGAGTCATGGCTGGCGCGCGAAGCCGCCATTGTGCGCCCGAGGCTCGTGCTGGCCGTCGGCACGCTCGCGATCGAGCGGGTCCTCGGAGCGAAGCTCCCTCTCGCGGACGTCGTCGGCACGACGCGGCAGGCCCGCTGGCAGGACCTCGACCTCGACGTCATCGCGCTGCCTCATCCGAGCGGCGCCTCGCCGTGGCACAAGATCGAGCCGGGCAAGACGCTGCTCCGGCGGGCGCTCGTGCGTCTCGCGCGTCACCCGGCGATGCGGACGGCGATCGAGGGGTGAGGGGGGGGCGGAGCGAGTTCGCGTGGCGGGTCCGGTAAGCGTCTGCATCGACGCGCCCCGTGGTGGCACTTGCTGATGCCCCTTTGGATCTGCCCACGTGGGCGCGTGGACCGCCCGTGAGCTCGCAAATGACCTCCGCCCCGTAAAAGGGGATGGGGTCTCGACCCTATTTCCATCCAGAACCCACAAAGTTCCGCTTTGTTTTCAGCCGTTCGGCGTTCCCGGACGCGATCTCATTAAGCTCTCGATCTTTCAACCGGCAATGCGCACTGCAGCTGGTGTCAGGGATGACGCCAGCGCTCGAACCCCGTATGCAGGACGAAGTCGAGCTCGGCGTAGAACCCGTGGATGCGCGAGAAGGTCGACTCGTCGAGACCCATCTGATCCACGAGGGGGTGGCTGTCGGCGCGAGTGACGTTGAGCTCGTACTCGCCGTGCAGGGTGCCGAGACCTCGAAACTCACGAATGGAAATGGTCGCCTCGACTCCCGATTGATAACAGGCATGATGAGGATGCCTGACGTCTCGAAATTGCTTCAGAAAAGTGAACGTCAAACCTCTGACTGGAATGCCGAAGATCGAAAGCGCGAGTCCTGGGATCCACGGATCCATGTCTTTGAAGACCAGACGCTTGATCGCTTTGAGAGCAGCCCGTGCTTCCGTCCAAAGAAGGCCCGCATCGGCGTCGGTTCGATCTCCGACCCGCCTGAACTGGGCGAGCAAGCCTTCGACGCCGTACGATTCGGCACTGAACCTCTTGATGAGGACGGGACTGATCGAAAACTCGTCTGCATCGAAGGCCCGGTCGGGGATACCCAGCTCGGCCCACTCCTTGTCCCAGCCCTGAAGCTCCCGGCCGACCGCGAGCGGTGCGCTGGTATTGACGAACATGTAATAGGGGAACATGGCTAGGTGCGAACCAAGGACGTTGGCGTCCTTCGGTTCGAACACGGTCGGAATCCAAATGCCGGCCTCGAGGTACTTGTAACCGCCTCGGTCGCTGTCCGGCGGCTCGAGCGACTGCAGGGACCCGTAAGTAGCAAAAAAGAAGAAAACTTGAGGGAAGAAAGCACGATAATTACTCGCTCCCTGAGAATGACTGAGAAGTTCGCTCGCCTTGCGTGAAGGATCATTGAGAAACTTGTCGCAAATGGCCTGCTGCTTAGTGATGTCGCTGCCGACCGGAAAAAAGTACAGTGTTACCCCCTTGGCGAGCGCGGGCGTCTGCAACATCAGTGCGTTGATGCTGCGTTGGATGTAACGTGGATAATTTCGGGTGGGGATCATGATCGACGTCTCTCTGGTTGCCGAGGCGGCGCCTCAAGGTGCCCGCCAGAGCTCCTTGCCCGCATTTACGCGCAATTGTGCGGAACGGAGGCAGAAGCCGTCCAGTCCTGAGAACTGCTCGACGTCGAGCCCGAGCTGGGCGACGAGCGGATGGCTATCCGCGGTTTCGATTTCGAGCGCGAACTTGCCAGGAAGGGCGACCCAGCGGTGGTCCTCGTTGCGGAAACTCTCTGCGATCGTTTGGACCCCGGCCTGGTAGCAGGCACGGGCGGGATGCGCGACGTCAGGAAATTGTTTGAGGGAAATGAGTGCAAGCCTGAGGGGCCGTTGGTTCTCCGAGGCGAGCGCGCGGGTCCACATCTCGGATAGGTGATGCCGCAGAGGACTGCCGACCTGCTTTCCCCGGGCCGCCTCGGGCACGTTCCGCACATGGATCAGCCGTTCCGGTCTCGCGATGCTATGTGGACCGAATCTCTTGATGGCGGGGCACGTGAGAACGAATGTAAATCCTTTCGATGGATCGTCGTCGGCGATCTGGATTTCTGCGGTCTCCGTGCTCCACCCTTGCAGCTCGCGCGTTCCCGCAATCGAGGCTCCATGGTCGACGAACGTGCAATAGGGAAAAAGGATGATCTGTGGCTCGTCGGATTTCGGAAGCGAAGGGGCGATCAAGACGGATACCCCGGCCGCGTGAAACCGCGCATAGCCGTCGTTCGGCTGCGGCGGATAGCTATAGTTCGACTCTGGTGTGTTGATCTTCTGCACCTTCTCGTATCTGGCGAAGATCAGCAAAACGAAAGGCTGCACGGCGCGGAAGTCGCATGCCCCTTCCGAGGGGATGTTTAGGATCGTCTCGCACAGGTGTTGTTGATTGACGATGTCGGAAGGAATGGGAAAGAGGTAGAGGGTTGCGTCTGCCAGTAGGGCGGGAGGCACGATCGAGAAGTCGACTCGCTCGACGTAGACCGGCGGCGGAGATTCAATCATGGTGCGCCTCGCTATCTGGCCTGTCGCGGAGGAAACGCGGCCGAGCGGCGCGTGACCTCGGCGGAAACGGACGCGAGTGCGACAAGCGCCAACTTGGCGTCGTGATGTGGAACGCGCCGAGCGTGGCGGCGTCCAGGGCATCGACCCTGTGCGATGTCGCGCGCAGACTCACGAATGCGGTCGCCGTGCCGAAGCTCACTGCGACATCGACTGGCGCTGCTCTGGCGATGGCGAGGTTCCATTCCATCTGCGCGTAAACGTAGGGTCCACGGCCCCGCAGGGAGCGAGACACGATCGGTTGTGACAAGACGTCCGACAGGCTCGCGAGCGTCCCACCCGTCAAGGCTCGAAACCTCTTCGGAGCTCCGGAGGAAATCGAAAGAATGGGCGCCTGCCTGAGAGCCGTTTGCACATGCCACGAGCGTCGATCCTGGTCCATCGATGCCGAGCGTATGTTGACGCAGTCGATATCGAGTCCCCACATGGCACTCGCTCCCGTCGCGACGAGCTTGCTCGTTACGAAGAATCTCGGAATGTACGAGACGGGGTGTTCCCAGCGGTGACGCGAAGGCCCGTGCAGCACGAATGGGATCGCAATCATCGCCTCGGCATAGGTATTTCCGAGGAGAGTGCGGGGGAAGGTCAGGCGCACGTTTTGGCGGTATCCGCACGCGACGAGCACGGGGAATGTCCCTTTCGGCGTCAGCTTCTGCGGCCCGAGCGTGAAGTCCGAGGGTATCAGGCTGCGGACGACGGATTCCGGGACCACGAGAAGGGCCATCGTTCCCGAGTACCCTCCGACGACTTCGAACCGGCTTCCGCGCTCGGAGTTGACTACCGGCCCGAACGCTGCCTCACCTGCGATGGGCTCGGACACTGTGCCGTCATGAGCGAGCTCCCGTACCTTGCGCGTCGCGAGCATCCCCGACATGGTGGCCGCCTCGACGCAGCCTGTGTTGAGGGGAGTCTTCGTCCAATCGCCGGCCAAGACCAGGTTGGTATACCCCGAATCTCCCGGAGCAATCCTATAGTGGATGGAGCCCCGGGTGCTCAGTACGTAGCGCTCGGAAAGATCGATGTTTGCGCGCAAGTACTGCGCGTCCATTCGCTGACGCCCAGGTCGGTTCACCGGATCGACGAGAAGGTCGTAGTTGAATTGCTCGACCGTCCCCGTCTTCTTCGTGGCGGGCCAAAAGGTCGTCACGTATTGGTCGAGCCACATTTCGGCTTCGCGCCGGACGACACGCAGCATTTTCTTCGGGAACGCGGGGCCCTGGTTTTCGCCCGACTCCTCGAGCGCTCCACAGAAATAGCCCAGGCTACCGGGCCTTTCGGGCTGGTGTGCCCAGTTCTCGCGCCCAATGAGATGCGATAGGTCCGCATACGTCGAGTAAGGCCATTCGTACGCATCCACCACGGCCGGCCCGCCAGGCCAACCGAGAGCGCGGAGGTCTGGCCGTAGCCAAAGCTGCATCGACAAGGTCTGCACCGTCCGGACGTGAGCGAACATTTGTCGCCACTTTTTGCCGGGATCGGTCTCTGGATTCGCGAGGCTGGCGCAGATGGGCGGCAGGGCCCCGAGCGAGATGCCGAGAACCACGACGTCGAAATCCGCGCCTTTGACCAGAGTCTCGTAAGTTCCTTTCCACGCGCTCCAGGAAGATTCAAGGTTGTAGTTGTCGTCGGTCCACCCGTGTTGGAGCTCGTCCCCATTCTCGATCTGATCGTAGAGAGGCTCACTGGGCCAACAGAGCAAGCCTTTCACGGGAAAGAGAGGCCAGTAGTCGGTTCCATTCTTCAGGTTGACCTGCCGCTCGACCTTGATCTCCGCGATCTCCTGGCCCGAGGCGTCCAGACGCAGCTCCTTGACGGCGTGGAAAAACTTGAACTTCACGCCTCGCTGGTGAAGGACGAGAAAGAGGGGGGCGAATACTGTATCGCCCATTCCCGCCGACATCGTCCAGGCGAGTGAGCCGCGATAACCAAAAAACATTTGCCCCATGAAACGCAATATGACGCCCGCCGCGAGGTTCTTGGACTCGCGCCTTCCGTTCTCGTAAGCGAAAACGAAATCGTAGCAGCCTGTCACGATTCCGTGATTGATCGTAAGCTTGTTCGCCCCCCACCGACTGAGCCACTCGATCAAGTCGTATTTGTTGATGACGTCGTAACCCTTGGTCAAGACGTCGTCGCGTACGACGCCGAGAATAATCGAAACTCCGAGATCGAACAGTACCCAGAAGCGGCGGAGCAGCACGTCGTTCCCCACATGTTGCTCGATTTGGTTCCAAACGAACGCGCGAACGTCGTCGAGCGCCTCAACGAGCAGGTCGGCGCGGTGCGGCCCCTCCGCCGCCCGTTCCAGTGCGTACGTGAGGCGATGGTGCGCTGCAATTTTGCCGCGAACCGAAGGCCTGTGTGATTTTCCTCTATCGATGCGAGCTGCAATTGCGGACTTCAAGCTGGCGAGGGTCGCGGACGCGATGGCGACATCGGCGACGACCCGCGCGTGCAGGGGGGTCGAGGAGGTCGCCGCGGCGAAGGTATGCTTCCGCCGACTGTCCTGGTACGTCGTCCTGTCGTTCGCGCCGAACGGCATTTGGGCAAAGGAGTGTTCGACCAGAGTCAACAGCTCTCCGAGCAGGTCCCACGGGTGAAGGCTCGTGTCGCCGGTCCCCGGCTTTTCCGAGTTCGTTTGCCACTCTTCGATGAACGTCACCCATTCGTCGCGCCGAACCCAGTCGCGCGGGGGTCCCTTTCCGACGGGCAGGAGTCTCGTCGACAGGCGTTCCATCACGCCGAGCAGCGGATAGGGTTTGAACGCTTGGTCCACCGTCGCGAGCGGTTCATCCGGGCTGCGTCCGAGTTCTTCGTAGCAGCGGCGCATGACGGAAAACGCGTTCTCGTACATTCCGAACCACAGGTGCAGCCCGTGCTCCTCGATACGTTCGGCGTGCCCCTGATTTCGCCCGCTCGCGCCCTTTCCGCCCAGGCGCCATCCGAGCTGATACACCGTGACCTCATAGTGCTCTTTCCAATTCGGTGCGGAAGTCAGCTCGAACGCAGTGACCATCGCTCCGACTCCGCCACCGAGAATTGCGACTTTCCGCTGTGACATCGGCACCTCCCTAGGATTGGCGATCCAACACGTAGAGGCCGAAGGCACGGATGCTCAATTTCACGAACGAATCGGGCAAAACGGGATCGAGCGCACTCCACGCATTGTGGACGAGCGACCGAGCTAAATCGACGCAGCGTTGGAGCGCTCCGCACCCCTCGATGATATCGATGGCCTCGTCGATCGCGTTTGGGTCGCTCGATCGCGCGCTAACGATCTCCCAGAGTCTGCGGCGTACATCCGCATCGAGGAGGCCGAATGCCTTGACCACCGGAAGAGTGACTTTTCCCAGCCGGATATCCTCTCCCCGCTGCTTCAGGTCTCCTTTGAACCCGCGCAGATTCAGAACGTCGTCCACGATCTGGAAGGCCGTCGCGACGGTCTCGAAATAAGCGCCGAGCGCTTCGGTTTGACGGAGGCTGCCTCCGCCCGCGATGGCCCCCATGCGGCTGAACGCTCCCCCCGGGACTCCGGTCTTCAACCGATTGATCGCGTGCACCCGCTGCTCGAGTTCGTCGAACTCGTCCTTGGCGAGCGCAACGCGAGTGGCTTCCTGCAGATTGGCGAGGTCCAGCGCCTGCCCCGCGTGCCCGGCGCGCATCGCCGAAAAATACAATTGGTTGATGCGCATCGCCGCGGAGGCGGGCAATCGACAGCGGCGCAGCGCGAGTTCGGCCAAGAAATACGCCGCCGTACCCGCGTTGATCGCGATGGGTTCGCCGAACAGGCGATGAGAGCTCGGCCTGCCCCGCCGGATGGCCGACTGGTCCTCGACGTCGTCCACGATGAGCGAGCCGGCGTGAATCAGCTCCGGCACGGCCGACCAGGGAGCGAACGCTTCCGAATCGCTGCCCACGGCGTCGATCGAAGCCAGGAGAGCGAACGAGCGCCACGACTTGCCTCCTCGTCCCACCATGTCGCGAAGAGGATCGAGGAGCGCTGCATTGAGAGTCCCCTCATCGACGCTGGGGAGGCTCGATGCGCAATCGTCGCACCCCACGAAGGCGCGCAGTGAATCGGGCGAACCGGGATTCGCCAGAAGCGACTCGACCGACGAGCGTGCGTGTCGATTGACGGCCCCAAAGAAACCGTTCGCATCGCGGTGCTGGGCTCCGGACCGGATCATCCAGGCGACTCCGTCAGCGAAGCGGCCCGCGACCGAGCCCGACGCCTTCATGTGGCCGCTCCACGACGGGGTACCAGATACCGCCGCCAGCTGCTCTTGACTCGAGACGACCGCCTCGAGCTTCAGATCGACGTCGGCTTTAGGCAAACGAAGCGCGACGCACACCGGGTACTCGTAATAGGAGCGCGTGCTGCGCCACGATCGCAGCACCTCGAGCGACACCTCGTCGTAAGGCGTTGCGATGCCATGTGCCGAGGTCACCAGGGCTGCCCCGCGCCACATGCTCGCCGGGTCCCCAGGGTCCTCTTGCGTCGTGTACGCATGGATCGTCGTTCCGTCCGCGAGGCAGACGTTGAGCTCACATGACGTTCGATCGACGGCTGGATTGCCGATTGCGGCGCGCTGCCCCGTCGCGCGGCGATATGCGCGCTCGTAATGTGCATGGCCGGTGACGAGTCGTTCGCGTCTCGCCAACCACAGCGCGCCGTCGACGCGGCAGTTCCGGATGATGCATCGAACGTCGAATTCCTGATCCCACGCGCCGCCGGGGATCCATCGAACCGGGGGCGCGGCGGGCAAGACGTAAAGCTCGATGCCCCGGTCGCCCCGAAGGAGACCGACCACCGCGCGGTAGCAACCGTCGCTCTCGCGAGCAAGCAAGCTGCCGCCGTAATGGAGCTCGAGCTTCTGCGCTTCGACCCACGGACGCCCGACCATCCGTTGTTCTGGCGCCGGCACCCGCTGCGCGAGGAGCAGCTCCGCCAGAGCGCGCGCCGCCGAGCCGTCGTTGGCCCGTTGCAGCGGGTGTAGCCATTCCGTCGAATCCAGATCGATGCCCGACTCGTAGATCTCGCGGGTCGGGCTGAAGAGCCCCCAACGAACGACGTGCGCGAATCGCTCCCCAACCCGATCGACCTGCCGCCGATCGAAAGAGATGGACACAGAAATCGGGTCGCCCTCGTCCGTCGTCAGGTGGCACACGACGGCCCAACGCTCTGCCGTGTTCTCCGCGCTCGGCAGGTCCTCCCGCTGCAGATCGAATGAGAACTCGACCTTTCCGGCATAAGGAGGCGTCGGAACCCCGGATGTCGCCGCACTCATTCAGTGTTGCGGGCGCAGCCGCACTCATATGGAAACGTGAGCGACCAGCGGGTTTGCAGCTCGAACGAGCCGAACGGGTTTGCTTCGGTGATGCCTGCGCCGTTGTAATCCGCGGGGGCCAGGCCGGGGACGTAAAGGCAGTGGATCGAAGTCTGAGTCTGAATGGGACGCACCTCGGCCTCTGACCACGTCTTGTCGTAGTTCGAGCAGGAGAAGAAGGGCCCGATCGCCAGCGGCTGACGACTGATTACCGGGTGGTTCATGATCTGCCGCTGAAGCTCGAATGCCTTGTTATTTTCCACCCTCGCTTTCGGGCCGTCGGCGTGCCAGTTTAGCTCGACCAGTTTTTGATTCGATTGCCGCGAGCTCACGGTGTACGAGTGGTCGGAAGCCTCCATCGACCGCTGCGTTTCTCGCATGAAATTCGCTCGAGCCTTGTTGAATCCCCAGACGAGCACTCCAACGACCGTAAACAGGAGATCGTCGAGAAAGAGCTGCGGCATATAGTAGAAAGGGCCGCGATAACCGCAGCGCTTGCCCCGTCCGCGCTTGTAGAAGACGTAGGGGACCCCGACGACGTGCTCCAGGTAATTGGTCGTTGGTGGAAAGGGTCCGACGGAAAGTCGTGCGCCAAACATGCTTCCGAAGTACAGGATGACAGGGTGTTTCCCGGGTTCGGTGGCTTTGGCCGAACCCAGCTCGAGTCCCTCCGGCAGCATCCACTTGACCTCGTCGCGTGCAAGCATGAGGGTGACACTTTGAACGGTCCACGTTCCCACGAGTCTGGGACAAGCGATCGGAGACAAGAAGCTCATGGCATCCCCAGGGCGTCGAGTAGGGCGCGGGCGTCGCACAGGTCGGGCGTGTCGAAGCCCTCTGTGAAGGAGACGTACACGCCCGCAAGCAGGCAGCGCGCGTCGGAACGCCTGCCGTGCCTTTGCCAGAGACGCGCAAGGCTTGTCGCTGCGCGCAGCTCGAACGAGCGCGCCTTTTGCCTTCGCGAAAGATCGAGCGCCGTGTAGAGTGATGCCTCGGCTTCGAAAAGGCCGCTTCCGTCGCGGGCCGACGCCTCCGCGCGGGCAACGAGAAGCTCCCCTTTGATTCGATGGAGCTCCTGCGCGTAATGTCGCTCGCCCGAGATGCTGACGAACTCCTGCGCCTGGGCGATCGCGTCGAGAGCCTCTTCGTAACGACCGCAGGCATTGAGCGCTTCCGCAAGATGGACGTAACAGGAGGTCCCCAAGACTCCGCCGCCCAGGGACTGGTATTCTGCGAGACCGGAACGAATCTCGTCGATCGCGGCGTCTGCCCCGCCGCCCTCGCTTCGCGCCCACCCACGGAACACTTTCATCAGGGGAGGCCAGAACGAGTTTTCCTCTTCGCTCGAAAGTTGGATGACCTGCTCGGCGAGTTCACAAACGCGGCGCTTGTCGCGCAGAAGGCGTGTCACCCCCCACGCAAGCATGCTGGCGCCGAATGCAGCGGCCGTCCGGTTCCCCAGCGCCGTCGTGACTGCGAGTCCTTCCTCGGCCATCTCGCGCGCCTGATCCGGGTAACCTAAGGCCCAGAGAGCGGTACCCGCCTGGTCCCGAATTGCAGCGCTGCTGGCGATTTGGAATCGGCGAAAGATGGATCGCTCGCGTTCCGGGTCGTAGAGATGCAAGCCGTGTCGCGCGAGCTCGAGTGTCTGCGGATACCGAGCAGTGAAATAGTGGGCATAACCGATTGCATGCGTTGCGGGCACCATGAGCTCCGGATCTCCCGAATCCTGGGCTGATCGATAAACCTCGCTCGCGAGCTCGTTCGAAGATTGGTGATTGCCCGAAACCAGGTGATACGACCAAAGGCCCCAGAGGACGGGGAACAGCTCCCGGCCGTCTCCCATTTCACGGCAGACTTGGTGAGCGCGCGTGTACGCGTGACGCACTTCGGGTGACGACCATCCTTTGATGGCGGTCAGCGCGGGGCCGAGCGCCAGCTCTAGTTTGAGCTCGTGTCGCGACCGCTCCTGCGAAGGGGGCATTGCTCGGACCAGCTCGAGCGCGCGCCCCGCGTGCGCGATCGTTTCCTTGTTTGCCGCGCGGTTCTTGTCGTGTTCGATGGCCCGTTCCCAGCACTCGATGGCCTTGTCGACGAGACCGGCGCCTTCGTAGTGGCGTGCCATGAGCTCCGGTCGTCGCTCGGCAATCTCGGGGAACTGCCCCTCCAGCGTTTCCGCGATCTTGCGGTGATACTCCTGCCGTGTCCGCCGCAGAAGCGATTCGTACGCGACGTCCCGGACGAGGGCGTGCTTGAAAGTGTACAGTGCTGCGGGCGGCTGGCCGCTGACGTAGATCAACCCGGCATCGAGCAGCGTGTAGAGATCACGTTCGAGCTCGGCGTCGCCGTGTCCGCTCACGGCCCTCAAGACGTCATAGTCGAACTCCTGTCCAAGAGTCGCAGCCAGCTGAGCGAGGAACTTTGCCGTGCCGACGCGATCGAGCCTGGCAGCGAGGGAATCCTGCACTGTCTTTGGAATCAAGCCGGACGGAAGCGGACCCGTCAGCTCGTACCGATCCTCGTGCTCGATGAGCAGGCCGGTCTCCAGAACGGCCTTCGTGAGCTCCTCGCAGAAAAGAGGGATGCCGCCGGCCCGGGACTCGACCAATGTCATCACCTCGGCGGGCAACTTTCGTTGGGCCACCACATGGTCGACAAGCCTTCGCACCTCGTCTGCGGCCAGGGGGGCCAGCACGAGCTCGGTCACATGACGCCCAGCCCGCCAGTCAGGCACGAGGTCAGGCCGGTACGTCACGAGCGTCAAGAGCCCCGGCGGCGGAGCGCGCTCCACGATCATCCCGACGAACTCCAAGGTCGAGGGATCCGCCCAGTGAAGATCCTCCACCACCAAAACCAGCGGAGTCGCCGCAGCCACCTTGCAAAGCCAGCGATAGAGAGCCTCGAGCGTCAACTGTCGCCGCTTCGCAGGAGACAGCGACTGCTCCTGCTCTGAGCTCGAAAATGGCAATGATAGGAGCGCGGCGATGAGCGGCAGCGCCTCCACGACTTCGGGGCCAGAACGAGCAAGCGATGCCCTCAGTCGTGTCGTTCTCTCTTCGATGGATGCTGCACTCTTGAATTCGAGCCGGCTCTCCAACAGCTCGACGAGTGGATGAAACGCGCTGCTTTGCTGGTAGGCCGTGCAGCGGCACTCTTCGATGGTCAGCCTTCCGCTTGCACGGATCTTTAATTGCTCGATGATCCGAGACTTGCCGATACCGGGTTCCCCTCGTATGCAGAAGACGGAGCCGCAGCCGCGCTCGATGTCGGCGCACCCCGAAAGCAGCGCGTGCAGCTCTTGCACGCGACCGACGTAAGGCGTCAGGCCCTTGGCCGCCGCTGCCTCGATCCGGCTCGTCGCTCCGCTCTCGGACTCGACACGATAAAGGCGGATGGGATGTCGGACCCCTTTCAGCTCGCGCAACCCGAGATCCTCAGAACAGAAGAACCCTGCCACCAAGTCGTGTGAAGCTTCGCTGACAACCACCGTTCGGGGCGTTGCTTCCTGTTGGATGCGCGCGGCGAGATTTGGAGTCGTGCCGAGGGCGAGCTGTCGCCCGTCCGCTCCGACCGCTCCGACGACAACGATGCCCGTATGGATCCCAACGCGCAAGGCGAGCGGTCGCCCTCGCGCGGTGATGTGCCCTACCGCCTGGTGAAGCTCAAGGCCAGCGGTCACCGCGCGCCGCGCGTCGTCCTCGTGGGCGCTGGGGTAACCGAAGTAAACGAGGATGCCGTCGCCGAGATGCTGCGCGACCGATCCCCCGTACCGCTGGACCACGGTCTCACATGCCGCGTGATACTGACGGATCACTTCGCGCAGGTCTTCTGGATCGAGCTCCTCGGACAGAGGGGTCGAACCCACCAAATCGCAAAACAGAACCGTGATTTGGCGACGTTCTGCGGGAGCGAGCGCGCGAGCTGCGTCGAGCCGCGAACCGCACTGCATGCAGAATTTCGCGCGTTCCGCGTTCTCCGTCGCACACGACGTGCACCGCATGGTCGCTTCCGCTCCTTGCGCAGCGACGCCGCGCAAACACAGCGGCCTGGCCCCTGTGCGCTCGCCATCTGAGCACAGATCGAAGCGGTCTGGACAGGGAATCGACTGGGGCTTCGCCCCCGAGGTGTGCCCTTCGCGGGATCCACCATGCCGGGTGGCCGAGTCAGGTCTAGCGACCTGTCGAGATACCGGTCGGAAACGGTCTCGAGAAGAACTCGGGCGCGTGCGATGCAGCTCGCCGGATGTCCTTTGACAGGGCGCTTTCGCCACAGCGTCGATTGCCAACATGGTAAACGACCCCACGGCGCGCACTCCTAGTCCATTTTCCGCGCGCTCCACATAGTCATTTGAACCACACGCCGCCGCGTCATTTGTGCAGGGCCATTGACCTCAAACACAAATCCGCGGTTTCGCAAGGCTGGATCGGTCGCTCGCGCTCGACTCTCGAGAATCGAATGACGTCGGTTCGAGCCCCCATGCCATTGCCGGCTCAGCGGAGATCTAAGGCCGGCTCGCCGGCGGCCGCCCGGCACGCTCGTAGGTGCGTAGCCTTTCGTCGAGCTGCCGAAAGCGATCGGCGAGGGCTTTCACGAAAGAGCCCATCCACGAGTTGAGCCCGAGGCCCCGCGACAAAACTTCGCGCGTGACTGTGATGAGAATGACGTCCGTCGACGCCTTCACGCTCGCCGTTCTCGGCTTGTCCGAGAAGACCGCGGTCTCGCCGAAGACCTCGCCCGGCCCCATGGTTCGCACGGGGATCTCTTCGCCTTCCTCGACGTGGTAGACGAGGCACTCCCCCTCGAGGATGACGAAGGCCGTGTCGCCCCGCTCCCCCTCGGCGATGATCGGAGCGCCCGCGGAAAAGGTCGCGCGCGGCAGGTCCCAGGCGCCGCGCTGGAAGGCTTCGACGTCGCGCTTCAGCTCTTCGACCGAGGCGTAGCGATCCGCCGGAGCGTAGGACATCGCGCGCAGCGCAATTCTCGACAGCTCGGGCGGTACCAGAGCCCCTGGCACGAGGCGATCAAGCGGTTCGACCGGGGGAGGTGGTCTTCGCATGAAGATCGCTCTGGCGATTTCGCCGGTGACCGGGATCTGCCCCGTGAGGAGCTGATAGAGGGTCGCTCCGAGGGCGAACACGTCGGTTCGTTCGTCCAGCGCCGCGTGCAAGCCCTGAATTTGCTCCGGTGCCATGTAGCCGACCGTCCCCTCGAACAAGGGGGCTGGCTCCGGCTCCGACGCCTCGGTTGTCTCCACGCTGACTCTCACCAGCGACTCTCGCGGCGGGCTCTGGACGACGTCGGGCTCACGCAAGCGCGCGATGCCCCAGTCGAGGACGTAGACCTGTCCGAAGTCGCTCACCATGATGTTGACCGGCTTCAGATCGCGATGAATCACGCCGCGGCTGTGTGCGAACGAGACTGCGTCGCACACTTTGACGAAGATCTGCAGGAGCTCGGCGAGCCGAGCGGGCTCGAGGCGTGAGGGGCCCAGTCGGTCCAGCGCGTCCTGGAGCGTGTCGCCCTTGACGAGCTTCATCGACAGAAACCGCTGCCCGCGCCGATCGAACGACAGCTCGTAGACGGGAACGATGTTGGGGTGCTCGAGCTGGCCGGTGATTTGGGCCTCCTCGGCGAAGCGGCCGCTGGCGGGGCCGTCGCCCGCGAGCTCCGATTTCAGAATCTTAATCGCCACTTCTCGTTGAATGTCCTTGTCGAACGCCCGGATCACGACGCTCGAACCGCCCTTGCCGATCACCTCTCCCGCAACGAACCGGTCGGCGTCGAGCTGCGCGTCCTGCGACGGCCCGCCGTGCCGATCGCCTTCCATGGCCGACGGGTCCGCGTCCGAAGCGATCACGCGCTGCTGGTGCGAATGTGGCGGCTCGCTCGCTCGCCCTTCGTCCGGTGTTGGGGACGGCGTGCCGTCGTCAGGATGAGCCGTCATAGTCATTCGCAACATCACATGGTCATTCGTTCGTCAAGCTCGCTGTCTGTGGAAATCGGCACCGCCATGCGTTGTGGTTACGCGTTCGATTGCTCTGTGCCAGCGCGCCGGTAAGATTCATGGCGCTCGGTACGGACTGCCTTTGCCATGGTCGACACGGCCACTCGAATCGCCCCCGGCGAGTACGATCGGGTTCGTCTCGAACGCGATCTGTATCTGGGCTTGCTCGGGCTCAGCGATCGCGAGGCCCCGGGTCGATTCCTCGAGGACGCCTTGCGGCTCATCGTGCACGTCCTCGGCGCGGAGCAGGTGTACCTGGAGGTCTCCGATCCTCACGACGGACCTACGTGGTGGCGCGCCGCCGGCTGCTCGGATGAGCAGGTCGAACGAATTCGATCCATCGTGTCACGGGGCATCATTGCCGAGGCCCTGGCCATCGGGGACGTGGTCGCGTGCCCCTCGGCCATCCTGGATCCTCGCTTCCGGGACCGCGCCAGCGTGCAGCTTTCGAGGATCGAAGCCGTGCTGTGCGTCCCCATCGGATCGGGGGCGCCGGTCGGTGTCCTGTACATCCAAGGCCGCCGGGCAGGCGGGGCCTTCTCGGACCACGAGGTGGAGATCGCGCGGCTCCTCGCACAGCTGCTTGCGCCCCTCGTCCAGGGCCTGTTCATCCGCTCTCGCCACACGTCGAGCGATCACGTTGCGACGTTGCGCGGGCGGCTGCGCCTCGACGATGTCGTCGGCGTCAGCTCCGCGCTGGCAAGCGTTCTGCGGGAAGTCGAGCTCGTCGCGCCTCTGGACGTCGCTGTACTCATCACGGGCGAAACCGGGACGGGCAAGACCCAGCTCGCGCGTCTGATCCACGACAACGGCCCCCGCCGGGGGCAGCGGTTCGTCGAGCTGAATTGCGCGGCGATTCCCGAGAACATCGTCGAAAGCGAGCTTTTCGGCGCGATGCCCGGCGCGTACTCGGGGGCAGTGCGGCGCATGGAGGGCAAGGTCGCCGCGGCCCAGAACGGCACGCTGTTTCTCGACGAGGTCGGCGAGCTGTCGTTGGCGACGCAAGCCAAGCTGCTGCAGTTCCTGCACACCAAGGAGTACTACCCGCTCGGGTCCACGTCGTCGCTCACGGCGAACGTCCGCATCATCGCGGCCACGAACGAAGATCTCGGCCGCGCTGTGGAAGAAAAGCGCTTCCGGAGCGATCTGTTCTTTCGCTTGCAGGTGCTCAGCATCCGGATGCCGAGCCTGTCGGAGCGTCGCGAGGACATTGCTCCACTCGCGCGTCACTTCTGCGAGCTGGCGCGTCGATCGCACCGGCTTCCGCAGATCGATCTCTCTCCGGGAGCGCTTCGCGCCATCGAAGCGAGCGAATGGCGGGGCAACGTGCGCGAGCTCGGGCACGCGATCGAGGTAGCCACCATTCGTGCGGCAGCCGACGGGGCGACCGCGGTCGAGGCGGCGCACGTGTTTCGCGACACCGCCACGGGGGGCGGACCGGATCGCGCGGGGCTCACGTTCCAAGAGGCAACGCGACGGTTTCAAGCGAACCTCGTCAGTCGCGCGCTCGAAGCGTCGGACTGGAACGTGACCGCGGCCGCACGCGCTCTCGATCTTACGCGAGCGCACGTCTACAACCTGATCAAAGCCTTCGGCCTCCGGAAGAACGACAGCCCCTGAGCGGAGCGGACCGGTCGGGGGACATCGGAATCGTCCCGGGACAGGGCCGCATCTGTCGTGGACACCCGTCCCGGCCGGCGCGTCGATCGCGAGAGGCGCGGCGGGCGGGCAGGCCGCGGGGGGAGGCGGCGGGGATTCGCCACGGGGTTCGGCGGGAGATCATTGCCATGGCTGCCATGGCAATGATCTCGGCCCTCCCCCAGCCCCTCCGCCCGCACGCAACACCCCCCCCGGTCCCCGCCCGCCGTCGGGCGGCACGAGCGGTGCTCTTGGTCGTGTCGTCGCATGCACGCGATCGCATTCGGCGCCAAGCGCGTCTTTTACAGCTTCCTCCGCGTGACGCGCAGGCCGCTCCGCGCGTGGCCCGGGCTGACCGGCGCGCGCTTCGACCTCTTGTCGGCGCTTCTGCACGCCGAGTACCGCCGCCCTTCGTGCATCGAGCTTCGTCAGAGCGAGCTGCGGCGAAAGCTCGGGGTCTGGTCTGCGCGTCGGTCGTGTCTCGGATGGTCCGTGCCCTGCTCGAGCGGGGGTGGGTCGCGCGGCGCCGCGACAAGGACCGACGAACCTGGACCTTGTGGCTCACGCCGTCGGGCGAGGCGGTGACCCTTCACGGATTATCTCGACGCCATCCGCTACAGCTTCGCCGACCCGGCGACGCTCGAATACCTATGGGGCCGTCGCCCTTTGATCACTAGACCTGAGGGAGCGATAGAGATGTCCACTGCAGCAATCGAGCGTCAAGCGGAGTTGACAGTCTCCGCATGGCGCCGCTTGAGATCTCGGGGGCTTGCCATCGCGGTCCGGTGGACCGGGACGTGCTCTTGCCCCGCACGCCTTCATGTCGCGCTGCCGTCTGCGATTCCTCCTCCACGAGATTGACCTCGCGCTCGGGGCCACGATCATCGGCCGCGGCATCGACTGCCACGTGGCGCTCGATGACCCTCTGGTCTCCCGACGTCATGCGCGGATCGTCGTGGGGACCGATCGCGCGGTCGTCCAGGACTTGGGGAGTCGAAATGGCGTGTACGTGAACGGCACGCCCATCCAGACGTTGACCCCGCTCGCGGACGGCGATCGTCTGCGCGTGGGCAGTCAGGAGCTCGTTTTCTGCGAAGGCGCGCTGGACTCCCAGCCGCCGGTCCAGCGGGCCACCGGCGAATTGCGATTCTGCGCTTCCTGCAGCCAGCCTTACCCACGAGAAGTCGTGTCCTGCCCCGGCTGTGAAGAGACCGAGCAGATTGACGAGGACACGCTCACCGGAGCGCGCGTTCCGGCGGCGTCGAGCCTCTTGCTTCTCGTCGAGTCTCTCGACCGTGCTCTGGGCATCGGGCGCGTCGAGGAAGCGCATCGCGTCGCGGGGCGCATGGTCGAGCAAGTGGCGCAGCACCTGGCGGCGTTCGGCACTCTCGACGGGGCACTGCTCGGGGCAATGGCCGCGCAGATCGCGAGGCTCACCGCCGCGTCAGACGACGCAAGCCTGGCGTTCTGGGTGCTCGATGTGTACCGCGCCACGGGTCACGTGCCGCCGAGCGATATCGCGAAGCGTCTGACGGAGGCGGCCCAGGCGGCCGCCGAACAACCTCCCTCCACCGGGGTTCTGACATGATCAGTTCGGCGAGTGACGCGACGACAACACGAGCTGCGGGCATTGCGGAGTGCACGGACAAGGACCCCTCGGGCACTGGCTCCCCACGGCGGGTCGTCACGTTCACCCACGGGGACGTCAAGGTCGCGGTCGTGAGTCTCGATGTGAGCGATGCTGGCGCGCTGGATGCTCTCACGCCTGCAGAGCGCGAAGTTGCCGCGCTCGCGGCGATTGGCTGGACCAACCTTGCAATTGCCCGATTCCGCGGGACCGCCGTGCGAACGGTCGCCAATCAGATGGCGTCGATCCTGAGAAAACAAGGCGTGGGTTCGCGATACGAGCTAGCCGAGCGCCTGGCGCTGTGCCCGCTCGGGGAGGGTTCATGAAGCGGGGATATGAAGGGCTTTCGACGGCTACCGCGGCCCCCACGCAGCACCCTGCCGTCGACGAGGCGCGCCTCGCGATCGAGCAGCCGGCTCGCGATCGGCTTCTGCAGCCGAGCCACGAGATGCGGCCCGAGGCCGGCCCCAGGCCGCGCGCGGAGCTCGTCCGGCCCGCTGGGGCAGTATGGAAGCTTTGCTGCTGTCCGGGGCACGTCTGTACTCCTCAGACGTCGTCGCCCGCGGACCTGAAGATCGGGGCGCTCCACCTCACGTTCGTCGTCTCCCGTGACGAGGAATACGTGGAGCTTCGGGTGGCCTGCGGCAGCCGGTCACTCGGTCTTGGCGACCGAGGACACAACTACCTGCTTCTGACTCTGGCCCGCCGCCGAATCGCCGATGCGGCCGATGGCGTACCCGAGTCGGAATGCGGATGGCTCGCCCTCGAGGACGTCGAGCACGATCGGACGATGTCGCCGCCGCGGCTCAACGTGGATGTGCATCGGATACGCATGCAGTTCGCCGCGTTGGGGGTGGCGGACGCGCGAGGCATCATCGAGAGGCGCACGAGGATCCGGCGCATTCGCATCGGAGCGAGCCGCCTGCTGATCGTGAAGGTCTGAGGACGGAATCGCCTCGGCGTGTGCCCTCTTCCGCCTCAGCGGCGCAGCAGGACGTACACCGCACCTTGCCCTCCGTCGTCGTGCCGGGCGGTCGCGAAGGCGGCGACGTGCTCGCTCGCGCGTCCCTGAGAGAGCCACGCCGAGATCTCCCCGCGCAGCGCCCCGAGGCCCGACGGGGAATGCTGGCCCTTGCCGTGGACGACGAGCACGCACCGCTCGGCCCGCGCGCGCATCGTGCGGAGGAAAAACTCCAGGTGGGTCCGAGCCTCTTGGAGACGCATTCCGTGGAGATCGACTTGCGCGTCGATCGGGATCATGCCGCGCCGAAGCTTGCGGACGACGTCGACCGGAACGTCCAGCCGCCGTCCTTCGACGCGCTGGCCGTCGTCGACCACCTCGAATCGAACGTGCTCGTCGACCAGCAGTCGAATGTGTTCGTGAACGGCCTCGGCCTCCGCGACGGCATCGTCATGACTCCGCTTCGAGGCGCGCTCGGCAGCGGCCGATCGCTCGACTCGTTGCCTCGGGATACGGCCGGGAGCGGCCGAAAGCGGCTTCACGCCCGCAAACAGTCGATGAAGGAGCAGATCTTCGTCGTCCTGCGGTTTCGAGGGGCTGCGCGGCTGGTCTCGCTCCGCCCTCTGCGCCGCGCGAGGATCGGCACGAGGCGGTGCCTCGACTGGCGGCCCCAACGCGCCGCCGGCCGCCTGGCCTCGCTCCTTGCGCTTCAATGCGTCGCGGATCGCGCGAAGCCGCTCGAAGGGTCCCTCGTCAGGCTTCTTTCGTTTGCTCACGGCTGCGCGCTCTCGGCTTCACGCCGGCGAGCGCGGATTGCGGCCAGCACGCTCTGGATTCCGGCCAGCATCCCGTCCGCGTACTGCCAGTCGGCGTCCGCCAGCTCCGGATGGTCGTGGGGATTTCGCAGATCCTCCTGGGTCAAGCCGGGACATAGACGGCGGCCGAGCTCGATGACCGTGCGCAGCTGGCGCCGCTCGATTTCGACGATCAGCGCCTCGACCTGTCGCCACTCGACCGATGCCATGGTTCACGCCGCAACCTAGCACCGGCGCTTGCGCAAGAACGCTTCCAGGGGACCGTGGACCAAGGCGTGCGTGATTTGACCGCTGTCGAGAAGCTCACCGATTTGGTCGGCCGGCACGAGCACCGTTTCCAGCTCCTCCATCGGATCGAATCGCGGCGCCTGCGCGAGTCGTGCGCCATGGGCCACGAACGTGTAGCAACGGTTGCCCTGTACGGCGGGATTGGGCTCCACGATGAGCAGGGGCTCGAAGCGATCGGCCTCGTACCCTGTTTCCTCGAGGAGCTCTCGGGCCGCCGCGACCTCGGGCAGCTCGCCCTCGTCGATCACGCCTCCGGGGATCTCCAGCGACAGCGCATCGGTCCCGAACCGATACTGCCATACGAAAGGGACGTGGTCGTCCGGCGTGAGCGCGATCACGTTGCACCAGTCGCTGCAGTGAACCGTGAACGCGTGGCCGCGGGGGCGACCGGTCCCGTCTTCGAGCTCGATGCGGTAGACGTCAAGGATGCGATAGGACGCCACCGCATCGCGGCGGACCTGACGCCATTTGCGAAGACTCGCTGGACGAACGACAGGCGGCGGCACGGCGCCCCGAAGGGTAGCGCGAACCCCGGGTGCTAAGCTGCACTCCGCGGATGCCCAACGTATTTCGGTGGATCTCGAAGGTGAAAGAAGCCGCCGGACTCGTCGCCGAGGACGTTCGCGCAATCTG
>Ga0187782_10000318_pt1 | contig 31620 bp, 26 predicted proteins | sample 0715_SJ02_MP15_2_FD_132454 | JGI IMG/M metagenome (GOLD analysis project Ga0187782, IMG submission 132454) | Tropical peat soil microbial communities from peatlands in Department of Meta, Colombia - 0715_SJ02_MP15_20_MG | ecosystem: Environmental > Terrestrial > Soil > Wetlands > Peat | place... | reverse complement strand
AGCAGATGTTTCATGCTGGATATCTTAAATGAAATGAACGCAGACGCGTCGTTGCATCAGCGGCTAGCGAAGCCCATGGGGATTCCCTGTGATTCGAGGAGCGAGATCTTGAGCTAGTTTGTCGGGCACACTTGGGTTCCTGAGGTACACAGCGAGATACCAGCCGGTTTGGTCTCCATTTTCCTTGCATTCCCGCCAAAACGCCAGGCAGGAGTCACACAACAACAGTGCGTCGTTTTCATGGGTGTAGCAGGGCTTGCCGCGCGGCGCGGGCGAGACTCGGTGTCCTGCGCTGAGGCTGTGCGCCGCACTGGCGCTCCGGCATTCGATGAAGGCGTGGAAGGGATCCATGGAGCCTTTATTCCTCTGGGCTGCCGACAGACGAGAACTCGTGTTGGTCGCAGTGTCGACCGTGGCTTTACTCTCTGGCCGGGAGCGGTGGGAACAGGGGCGAAGGGCCTAACAGGATCGTGAAGAAGTTGAGTTCGAGTGCCTGGGACAGCAGCCAAAAGAAAGTATCGGGGGTTGGCCTGTGCTGACGCTGTGAGGTAAATCACGGTCGTTTCATCCACGAGCTTCGGTACAGATGCGGAATCGACCGGGTCGAAGCCTGGGCCCACTCGGGCTAGACCGAGCCAGTTTAATTCGCCCTTTTTCGAGCACCTGCTCGCTTTAAAGCTAACGGGCTTTCCTATCAATGCATTACAGGTCGGCGCCGCCGAAAAGCCCCTCTTCGGGTGTCCGCATTTCTGCGCCATTTTGCAGGGCCGATCTGAATCGCAGCAGGCCAGGGAGGCAAAATTCGCGACGAGCCAAGGAGGTGGGAACCGTGCAATACTCTCGGTTGACTTGTGGCTTTTCGACGAGCCGCAGTTCGCGGTTGGTGAAACTTGTGTACCGCCGTTGCGTCTTTGTCATTCAGGAGGAGATACCCATGCGAACAGTTCTTCGAGTGCTTCTGATTTGCCTTGTTGCGCCGGCCGCGGTCTTGGCCCAGGATAATCCGCTGAGTTCCTGGAACAAGAAGGCGTACAGCAGGGTGAAGGATATTCTGCTGCGCTCCGCCGAAAAAATGCCGGAGGAGAATTACAGCTTCAAGCCTACCGAGGCGGTGCGCAGCTACGGCCAGATCCTGGGACACGTGGCCGACGCGCAGTACCTGTTCTGTTCCATAGCGCTCGGCGAGCAAAATCCCGCGCCAAAAATCGAGCAGACGAAAACCTCGAAAGCCGACATCACCGCCGCGCTGAATGGCGCCTTCGCCTACTGCGACAAGGCTTACGACACCATGACCGACGCTTCCGCCACGCAAATGGTGAAACTCTTCGGAAACGACACACCGAAGCTGGACGTGCTTACGGTCAACCTGATGCACAACATGGAGCACTACGGGAATCTGGTCACGTACATGCGGCTGAAGAACATCGTTCCTCCTTCCAGCGAGGCTCCGCCGGCCCAGCCCGCGGCGAAGCCACAAGCGAAGCCCTAAGGCGCGGATTAGTGGTGGCAGTTCGCAGTTTTCAGTGGCTCTGTAGACATCCTGGCCAAACAACCGCATCACGTTGACCTTGTCATCCCGAATCCCCGCGCTTTTTGCGGGGTGAGGGATCTGCTTTTGGGTGGAGAAGAGAGGCGAGCGGCGAGCGGGAAACAAGAGCCCTGCGCTGGCGCTCCGGGCGAGGAGCCGATCCCGCCGGTTGCAACGCCCGGCATGGGAATGACGGATTAAGGGTGCGTTGTTACGTACGGGCTGAAGCCCGTACCTACCGAAGGGCGCGTGTAGCGGACGCCTTCTGAGGCGGGCACTGCTCTTTCTAGGGACGCCCTTCTGAGGCCGTCTGGGCTGTGTAGCGCTGGCCTTTATGCCAGCGCCTTTGGAGTGCGGCAGCTTGCTGCCGCTTTTACCCTGCAAGCCCCGACTGCCAATCGCTCGTCTGGGTTGCTGTTCTGTGCATCGCAAAAGCGGCGCCCAGGCGCCGCACTCCAAAATGTCGGCATGCCGACAATTCAAGTAATACTTGAACTGTCGCCTTAGTTTCGATACTTGTTGTGTAACTATCGTGCTGGTAATGGGTTTCGGGCAGGTCCGGCGAAGCACGGGGGAGCCCCCACCCCTTAGGTTTCGCGTATGTAGGGGAAACAAAGGAGTTACGGGAGAAAGGGCGCTATCAAGGGGAAACAAAAGACTTAGCCTTTTTTTACGGCGGGATGGATGGCCGGGACGCAGCGCCAAGCCAGGCACCCTTCGTCCCTCAGGGCAAGCCCTTCGAGGCTCAGGGCAAGCCGAGCGTCCCACGAACATGACAGCACAGTGTACTCCGATATGTACTACATGTCAATAGGTACTTCGTGGCTATTCTATTCGAATGGGCTAAGATGTGGGGAGCGGGCCGTCTGCCCCCGGTTTTCACAGCGGTCGGCCTAGAGTGACCACGATCACCTGCCAGAAGGAGAGCATCGTGTTTGCTCTTTTTTGGCAACGGAGTTGTCTCAATTTTACTGGTCCCCGCCGTACGATCTTGGAGTATATTTGCCTTCTGGTAACATCATGAGCAACATCATCCGTCTTGATGAAAGCGGTCATCTTTTACTTGACGGTCAGCGACTGGACACAACGCACCCGAGAGCCGTGATAGCGATTCTGGTGATTGACCGCTCCGGTAGCATGGCCGGCGCAAAGACTTCGTTTGCATCCTCAGGGGCGTGGGATTTCTCTCAAGCAGCCCTGAGCAGGGGATACCGAATCGCTGTGGTAGATTTTGCCACGGGTGCCTCGATCACCTGTGCTCCGTCGGAGAATCGAGATGAAATACGACGTGGATGCTTTTCGGACTCAATAACTGGTTCCACCCAGATGCACGAAGGTCGTCGTCTTGCGTCGACACTGGAACCGCGTGCCGGTGATACCGTTGTCGTCGTCACTGACGGTACGGTCGATGACCCGCCGGGTACACTCGCCCTCGGCGCAAGACTGAAGGCTTCGGGAGTCGAAATTTTTCCGATTGGAACAGACGATGCAGATAAGAGCTTCCTCTCGGAGCTAGCTTCGCGGCCCGACCTGGGAATAAAGGTGCAATCGAGCGGTCTCCGTCAAGCAATTACCGACGCGAGCAAGCTGCTGGGAACATCGCGGAGGTAGCATGGCGCTAACCTACTACGAGGTGCTGGGTGTACCTGAGAATGCGACGAACGCGGAAATAGAAGCGGCCTTCAAGAGTAAGGCCAGAGAAGTTCATCCCGACAAAGTTGGATCTGGCAGCCCCTATCTCCAAAAGGTGGCTGCAGAGGCATTCAAGGAACTGTCGGAAGCCAGATCAGTCTTGCTGGACCGCGCGAAACGGCAAAAATATGATTCGGCACTCGCATACATGCGTGGTTCGGCGGCAAGCAGCAGTACTTCTTCGGCTCCCCAACCTCCACCCCCACCACCCCCAAATTCGACTTCATCGCGCACCGCACCAACGCAGTCCGGTTCGCCCCCACCTCAACCTCAGCAATTTCAAAAGCAATCATTCTGGAAACCAATAAACACAGCGTACGGCACTGTTGCACTCTTGCTTGGCGGAGTTGGACTTCTTTTGTGTTTGCAGGGACTTGCTGGAACTGAGCCACTGCTCAGCCTTGGCTTAGCTCTCGTTTTTACAAGCCTCGGCCTTCTATCTTGGAGGCACGGGATGAGGCCGGGAACAGACCCCAAAGTGCTCGGCGGAAGCGTCTTTCTTTTTATATTTGCGGCTGCGTTTGTGGTTGGCTGGTTTCAGTCTTCTCCTACGACTCCTACTCCCAATACCAAGGAACCGAGCAAAAGTGCTGCTCCTGCACCAGCGGCAATACACCCTTCCCCAGAATTCATCCCCTACGCTCCCGCTACAACGGGCGTCTCGAAACATCTTCCAGGGGCAAAGGACTCATCGCCCTCAACCGCTCGGCCCAAGGTTGACCGGCTTTCACCGTCGGGGAAGGGAGAGAGCCGGACGGAAAAAGCCGAGCTGTCGAATGGGCCACCGGCTGTGAGCAGCGACACTCTGGTCCCATCAAGGACCGTCCCTTCGGGTTCTGATGGCGAATCTACTTACCCCGTTCAATCTAGTAGTGATGCGTCAGGTGATAGGGCTGGGACAATAGTGACTCCACATCCAAAACCCGACATCTCGACACTGAGTTATGACGAAAAGGCATCGATCGAGATGGCCTGCGTCATGGCGAAAAGTGAGGGCCCGGCGTCGTACAACCGTTGCCTTTCCAGTGAACTTGCTAGGCTTGCAAGCGCACCGGCACACCCGGACCTCTCCAGACTAAGTTATGACGAAAAGGCGTCGATCGAGATGGCCTGCGTCATGGCGAAAAGCGAGGGTCCGGCGTCGTACAACCGCTGCCTTTCCAGTGAACTTGCTAGGCTTGCAGGTGCACCGGCACACCCGGACCTCTCCAGACTAAGTTATGACGAAAAGGCATCGATCGAGATGGCCTGCGTCATGGCGAAAAGCGAGGGCCCGGCGTCGTACAACCGCTGCCTTTCCAGTGAACTTGCTAGGCTTGCAAGCGCACCGGCACACCCGGACCTCTCTAGACTAAGTTATGACGAAAAGGCATCGATCGAGATGGCCTGCGTCATGGCGAAAAGCGAGGGCCCGGCGTCGTACAACCGCTGTTTGGTGGACCAACTTAATCAACTAAAGCGTCACTAAATCCTCGTTTACTCTGTAGTATGCAAAAATGCCCGGAAGGACGGGAGCGTTACTCCGGGAAGGGTGATCTGCACTTCCTAAGCTTGCGTGGTCACTGGCGGGTTGCGTTATTGCGCCAAGCGAGCGCTCGTGCCCCTACAGATTTCCGCGACATACGCCCACAACCCGGGTTGCAATTTCTCCGGAAGAGTCGTGCGCCGCTCTTTCGTGCCGAACACCACGTGAACGACGTTCTGTGCGTGGGTGTGAGACATGTGCCGCGCCTCCGGCGCTGCGCGCGATTATCCTGCGCCTTTCCCAGGGCTGACGCCCTGGGCTAACGTGTACCGCGCCTCTGGCGCTTGTGCCGGCGTCAACATTCACGGTCATGCGTCGACAATCCCCGCGGGAGAAGCGCCAGCGCCGGAGGCGCGACAGAATTTAGCCCAGCGCGCAAGCGTTGGGACCGCAACCCACAGCCAAGCCGCAGCACCGGAGGTGCGACACAACTCCCTCGATTTGGCGGTGGAGTAGCTGGTCGAATTATGCGCAGGGAGTAATCGCGGTGGATCTGATGTGACGCTGACGGAAGAGAACCCCTAGACCCACCCTCACAAACCGAGCGTGGGGCACCTTTCAGTTCGTGTCGCGCTACGAGGCGGCGAGGGATTTCTTCGCCTGGAGCTGCTGGAGGGCGGCGCCGTGGTCCATGTAGAGCCGCTCGCCTAACATGGCGCCGGAGTCCGCATCGAACACGAAAAAAGCGGCAAAGGGGATGCGCAGCGGGACACCGGTCGCGGGAATCCCCAGGTAGTCGCCCTGGTGCGTGCCGGTGATCACTCCTTCGCGGATGGAGCAGCCGGACACGTCATAGGAAGCGGTCACGGCAATGTGCAGATCGGGAAAAGCCGTGGCGATGGTGTGATAGAGCTGGCGAACTCCTTCGGCGCCCTTGAATTCGCCCACGGGCACAAAGTCAAAAAAGGCGCGGTCGTCCTGCACGAGCGTGGGCGGGACTTCGGACCAGCGATGTTCGTTTTCGAGGCGAATGTGGTCGGCGACAGCGGCGCGTTGGCGTTCCAGAAGGTCCATGGCGCACTCCGGAGAGTAGTTTGAGCAAAGAAGCTAGTCCCGGCAGGCGGGGTTGTCAATAGCGGCCGCCGCCTGCGGCTGGCCTTGTTCTTGACCGGGGAGGCTTGTCGTTTCGCGGGCTTCTGCGAAAGGATCGGGCTCGCCTTTGCGTAGCTCGTTCGAATACAATCCACATTTCTATTGACAAGTAAACTAGTTTACTGTATAGTTCTTAGGGACCGCAGAGAGGGTGGGTGTCTCTACTTGCTGGGGTCCTTACTCCTGACAGCTTGCCCATCCACGACCCGCGCGCAGCGCACAGCGCATCCCATTCGCACATTTTGTCCTCCCTGCAACTCCTTTGTTTCCCTCACATGCGCACTCTTGTGCTGTATATACGGTACGCGTCTCGACGTATCTCTTCCCTTTTCTATGGCTTGCGCACTCTGTACCGAAAAAGGGTGGGGGTAGGGGGGGAGGGATCATCTTGCAAACACCATGACCCAAAGCCAGAGACGCCTCAGAAGGCGGCCGCTACAAAAATCGAGAGCACAGGCAAGAGTGCCTGTGCCACGGGAGAGGAGGGCGGCGGGGCGGCGGAAAAGCACCGGTCTAAAGACCGGCCACTACAAAGGCCAGCGACGGCCCGCTTCCGAAGGCGGCCGCTACAAAACCCCGGACGGCGGCGTAAAGCCGCCCCTACTTGTGTAGGCCCTCGATTGTGGAAAGGAAAGACCCACCCTCAAGAATCGTGCGCGGGCACCCCGTCTGTTCGTACAGTGCTGGATTGGAATTCCTGTACCTCGGGCCGTTTTGCGCGCAGACCGCAAGCGTCAAGATGGTTGTACAACGCTTGGCGTGTATTCGGGACGAGGAGGGGGCCATGCAGCGTATCCGTTTGCTAATTTTGTTGACCGCGGGTTGTGTCACATCCTCAGCCGCTTGGGCGGACAACTTGGGGTATGTGGATTGTTCCAGCCATCCGGAAGGCACGGCGGTTTTCAGTAAGCCCAGGCAGTCCGGCTCGGTGGCTGTGGTTCCCTGTGGCGAGCGCTTTACAGTGCTGCTCAACGGCTTTATCTTCTCGCGCGTCGAAACCAAGGACGGCAAGGTCGGGTACGTCTACACGAATCTGATCAGCGACGATTTCAGCGGAGGCGCGGCGTCGCCAGATAGCAAACCGCAGCTGGCCACGGCATCAGCAACTCCGGAGCCCGTGACCCCACTGAGTCCGGCAGTGGCCAATGCCGCAGTAACCGCGTCTACCCCTACTCCTGCCTCTACCCCTGCCCCTGCTGCAAACACGTCCAATGCTGCGGCTTCGGCGAATCTTACCAGCGTGGACCCCAGTGGAGCCGCGGCGTCGCCAGCTAGCAATCCGCAGATGGCCACGGTGCCAGCAACTCCGACGCCTGTGGACCCGGCGCGCCCGGCAGTTGCCAATACCGCTGCAGTTGCCCCTGCCCCTGCGCAACCCGGACCTTTGTCTTTGACCCCGCCCCCTGCTGCAAACACGTCCAATGCTGCGGCGAATCTTAGCAGTGGAAGCGCGGCGTCGCCAACCGGCAATTCGCAGGTGGCCACGGTGCCGGCAGCTGTGAGTGCCGCGGTAACGGCCACTGATCCCGAACCTGGGCCTTTGTCGGTGGCCCCGGCCCCTGCTGCAAGTACGTCTGTGGCTCCGGCGCCTGCTCCCGAGCCGACTCCGGCCCATACGGAGGCTTCGCAGCCTCAGCCTGAGGCCGTTCAACCTGAGCCCAGGCGAGTTCGCGACGCCAGCGTGCAGTCGAGCTGGGAGCATCCGCTGCCAGGCGGCCGCCAGAACTCCCTCCTGGAACTCTATTCCGGCTACTCGTACGTCTCGAACAGCCTCAATGGAGCAATGGGCTCGTTCGGCTTCAACGTGAAGCCGTGGTTCCAGATTGCCGGAGACAGCAGCTACGACTTCATCACCACAGCCGGCGTTAAGAACGTCCTCTACGCGAACCATTACGGAGGCCGCTTCTACTATCGGCATCGCGGCTGGAGCTTTACTCCGTTTGTAGAGGGTCTTGTCGGCGGATCGCGTCTGGAAACCAGCGGCGGCGGGACTAACACATCCACCAACTGCCTCTCGTATAAGGCCGGAGGCGGAATCGACATTCGCGTCTCGCGGCATTGGGAAATCCGCGCGGTCAACGTAGATTATTACCACTCCTCGTTCGGCACCAACGCCGCACAGAACAACAACAACTACTGGGCATCCGCCGGCGTGGTCTTGCGCCTGTTTGGGTCCGGGCACGGCGAGTAGGCACCCAACCACGCGCCTCGAATTATGAAGGTTGCCACAACTCGATGGGATTTCCCTCAGGGTCATGGAGACGAGCGAAGCGCCCGAGGTTGGGATAAGATTCCGGGTCTTTGACCTCAATTCCTGCCGTTCGTAGCTGGGCTACCATTTTGTCGAGGTCATGCACTCGAAAATTCACCATCCAGACCTTTTGAGGGTCCCCGAAATACTTGGTCGTTTCGGGAAAGGGCGTGAAGACGGTCGGTCCGGCCTCTTGCTGCCAAACGGGTGCGCCTTCGCTGGTTGGAGTGAGCGAGATCCCCAAGTGTTCCTGGTACCATTGCCCCAACGCCTTCGGATCGTGGGCTCGGAAGAATAGCCCTCCGATTCCGGCTACTTTTTCCATTTGCGTTCCTCCCGATTCGTGTTTAGCAGCTGCCTTCGCAGGCGGAGCAGGACTCGCTGGCTGTGCGGGGTTCTGTGCCGCCAGGGCAAATTCATCCCGGCGCAGAATGAAGCTGGCCCCGAAAGCATACGAGAAGAACTGAAGTAATTGGCGCCTTCGAAAGCTCATTCGATCCTATTCCCGAGACTATGAGACTGGCTCTAGAAGAGGACCTTCAAAGCTAGCTGCGCGTTGCGGGGGGCCCCGGGGCCAATGCCTGGCGCGCCGAAGCCCACGTCGTAAGTTCCGAAGATAGTTCCCAAATTGGTGCCTTGCAGGTTGTTGCCCATCAAACCCTGAGAGGAATTTCCGTAGTTCACAAAATTGAAGATGTTGAAGACCTCGACTCGGGCTTGAGCTGAAATGTGCTCGGTGATGCGGAAGTTCTTAAACACCGAGAAATCGATCTGATGAGTGGGAGGACCGTAGAATGAGTTGCGTCCCTGGTTGGAATAGGTGCCTTGAGTGGGCGAGGCGAAGGCTGCCGGATTGAACCAGTAATAGGTACTGGTGGCGCGACTGGAGGCCGGCACATTCTGGAAGGGGTTGCCGACTATCTCTGCCCGGTCAGCAAACTCCCCGGTTCCGCTGGAATCGTCACCGGAAAGGACGCTAAACGGCGTGCCGGTGAAGAAGGAGAATAAGGTATTGAACTGCCAGCCGCCAAAAAGATTGGGGTGCCTGCTGGGTTGAGGGGGAGCATAACTCAAGAACATGGAAAATGAATTACGAATGTCAAAATCGGAGTTGCCGTATTCGCACGGCACGCAATAGCTGTTCTGAGGAATGATGTGCCGCGCGTAGGACAGGTCGTCCAGGGAGTGTCCGAGCGTGTAGGCGAGCTTTGTGGTGAAGCCGTGGTAGTTATTGGTCTTTACGGAGGCAATGAGGGATTCGTAATTGGCGTTGGCGATGGACTGAATTTCATCAATGGCATCGAGGTTCGGGAACTGGCTGTAATATGGGCGTGACGAATTCTCCTCGGGCGAACCGATGGGGATCTGATTGATATCCAGCATGTCCGGCAAGTGATGGCTCAAGGCGCTGGCATAGCCGACCTCAAAGAGCACCTCCTTGGCAAGCTGATACTGAAGGTTGATGGTGGTATTCATGGCGTAGCCATTGACGAAGTTCCGGCTGACCGAAAAGCCACCAAAAGGTCCGGTCGCGGCAATTCCCCCAAAGATAGGAACGCCCTGCTGAAGAGTAAGAGGCGATCCATTGGAGAGGGTCTCAACGGGTTCGGGTCCGCCGATATTAGCGTTGATTCCCGCGGCGGCGCCGTTGGAAGGATTGGTGCCGCTGTCACCGAAGTAAGAGATGTTGGGGATCTGATAGTACGTGCCCCAGCTGCCACGAATAACCAACTTGCCTCCAGCCTGCGGTTGGTAAGCAAATCCCAGGCGGGGAGCGAAATCGTGCAGATCGCGCGGCCACAAGGTATTAAGCCCGTGTGTGCCGACGAAGGTGATGCCGCCGTCCGCAGGGATGAAGGTCGAAATAGCGTTGGCCGGATTGGAGATTGGACTCTGATAGACCCAATTCAAGCCATAATTCAGCGTCAGTTTGTGGGTGACCTTCCAGGTATCCTGGCCAAAAACAGAAAAGCCCTGGAGGTTGTAAATGCGCTGCTGTTTGCCGTAGGTGATGTCGGCGTGTCCGGTAGCGACGCGGCCAGAAAGGAAATCCGCGAGTGCATCGAGGCTTGGATTGGGGGAAGGAGCCCCTGCGGCGGGACATGTTCCACCCACTTCCCAAGTGTCATTCGGACAGGTGGCGGCAAAGGGTCCTTGCGAGCCATCAAAGACGAAGGCGCCGGGCGCTAGTTCGTCATAAAAGACGTCGAGGCGTGAATAGCGGTACTCACCGCCGAAACGGAACTGGTGGGAGCCTTTGGTGTAGGTGAAGGTCTGATCGATGTGGCCAGTCGTGTCGATGCGTCCGAGCGGCGGGGTCAAGCCGGTTTGGTCAAACCCGGAGATATTGATGTTTGGCGCGCCATAATCGGTGGGATTCGTTACGCCGGTGTCAAATCCGATGGAGCTCATGTTGAAGCTGTGATTGGCGTCATTGAAAATTTGCAGGAAGTAGTTCACGCCGAGCAATGTTTGCGAGACGAAGCTGGACGAAATTACGTGATTGTAAACCACGGAGAAGTTGTGCATGCGACTGGGGCAAATCTGGAAGTAGGAAGGTATAGCCGAACCAATGTATTCGGTTTGATTCCCGGTGCCCCCGAAGTAGCGGATGGCCAGGTTATTGTCGCGATTGAAGTCGTAATCTAACTTGATGACGCCGTTGTAGCTGTTTGAAATGTTAATGCCGGCGCCCGCGTAATTGAAAACCGTGGCAGGCCCGGTGAGGCTGTTGGCCGGCCAGAGGTAAGTGATCACCTGCGGCATGAGCGGGTTGACCGCAACGTCATCCGCGGCCATGACGGATTCGGCTGCGGAAACCCATGCGGCCGAAGGAGTGGTTCCTGGGGCAGACAGAGCTTGTTTATAGTTCTGCTGCTCATAGTTGATGAAGAAGAAAGCATGGTTCTTCCAGATGGGACCCCCGAGTGAGAAACCTTCCTGGTTGTTGCGGAGTTCCGTTGTGGGCGTACCCGGGGGCGTGAACCAGTCACTCGAAGCAAAGACCTCATTGCGGTTGAAGTAGTACACAGAACCGTGGAAGCTATTGGTTCCCGACTTGATCACCACATTTAGCACGCCCCCGGAGTTGCGGCCCTCTTCGGCATTGCTGCTACTTTGAAGGGAGAACTCGTCGATGGCATCAATGGGAAGCACGACGCCAGCGATGCCTGACACGCCGCCTTGATTCACGGAATTGATGTTGTGCCAGAGATCGTTGTTGTCGGCTCCGTCAATCTTCCAGTCGATGCCATTAAATCGCGAGCCGTTGAGGGAGCCGTTGGCGTTGGCCCCGGGGTTGAACTTCAACAATTGCGTGAAATCGCGGCCATTCAACGGAATGTCCAGTATCTCCTTTGTGTCGATCAGGCTGGTTTCCGCGGAGGAAGCAGTCTCAATGGATACTGCAGAGGCGGCAACCTCAACGACGGTCGCTTGCGTTGAGACCACCAGCTTCACTTCCAAGGTGGCAATCTTGCCTGCGTCAACCACAACGCCGACCACGTGAACCGTCTCAAAACCTGACTGCGTCACGGTAATGTCATACTTGCCGAGCGGGAGATCCTGAAAAACGAATTCACCGGTCGAGGAAGCCGTGCTTTCGCGTGTTAGGCCCGTGTCGGGACTCGCCAGCTTGACTGCTGCACCGGCCACGCCCGCGCCGGTAGGATCAGACACGGTACCCTCAATGCCACCCCGGAAGGTTTGCGCGATGACTGGTGCCGAAGCAAGCAAAAGCGGGAATAGCACAAGGGAAAGAATTCTGCGAGTCATGACCAACTCCTTCTCGTATTGCGCGGCGAAAATGGACAGCAAGAGCAGCAACCAGTGAAGACAGCGAGAAAAAGCCCAAATGTTAGTACCCCACCACAACCCCATGCCTGCACTGGCAGCACGTGAGCCTAGACCCCCGCACATGTTTTCGCCTGAAAACAGGGACTTACTCTGGCCCGAACCTGAACCTGACGGGACTCTATAGAGTGTTTGGGGAGTCTTGTCAACAACAAATATTCGAAGGAAGCTATGAGAACTTTGGTTGCAGTCTGAGCTGGCCGTTTCCGCGGCAAACAATGCACTTCATCTGTCTGTGTCCACCACAAAGAGGACATCGAGTCCACAGCGATGCCTAGGGCATGATGGTGCCACGCTTAGGGGGGTTCAAAGTTGAAAGTTAAAGTTTAAGGTTTAAAGGAGCGCAGAAACCCGAGATTCACCCTCAGGCACAGAGCGGCACCCAGCGGCTTCTAAGACCCCACATGCAACATCGGCATGTGTGGCACCCCGTTCGCACTGAAACGAGCCATTCGCCTCATCAAGGAGTTACAAAGGAGTTTCTAGTGTTAGGCTACTCGTCGGATGTCGGGCAGCCAGCGTCTATCGCGTTTGGAGGCTCGCCTGAGCCTGAGTATCACCACCGCTGCGACAGCGACCAGTGCTAAGAGAAGAAGCTGGTACATAAACCCACCTTATTGGGCACCTCCATCATCGGCGGGTCACTCTGATAAGGGCAATAGCACGGATGTCCTGTAGCGTCCGTACTCGGGGTGTGATCAGTACTTTCTTGAGGCCGCGCGGTCATTCAGGCCTGGGGATCTATGGCAAACGTGAAGACCGTCAGATGTTTCACCTTGTCATGACAATCCCCCGGACCAATAAACGCGTACTCGCCTGGGGGCAGAGGTTCACGGGGTGAGATGAGGAAGGACGCGTCACCGTAGGGCTGCACATCGCACAAGATCTTGCCGACGCTGGTATCAGGTTCGCCCGCGAATACGGGCCACTTCACCGTTTCCATTTGCCGCTTGTCCTTTTTGCTCTTCACTTGGGAGAGCCACACGTACGACCTCATCACGTCTTCGGATTCATTCATGACTGCCGCAGTTTCCGGGGAGAAGCGAATCACAAACTCCAGCGGCTGACGCGATTTGATGCGAAACAGAGAATGGGCACCAGGAAATTCGTATCCAGCAGTGACGTAGCCTGCTGCCGTAACTAGAAGGAAGAACTGGTTCGGCTTCCTGACCCACTGGTTCGCATCGCGTCTTTCCAAAGGGGTGAGTACTCGCGTCCCGGGATCTGCGTAGTAGTAGCGGCCTGCACTCGAAGGCTCCTGGAATTTGCCGGCATCGGCGAGCAGATTGGCTGCCGGGCACGGGCACTGGGGTCGCGCAGAGGAGAGGGAGAAGACACCCACGGATATCCCAGAGATTGCCAAGCATGCAGAGCAGAAGAGTCGCCGCAAGGAAAAGGATACGATCCATGGCATTCCTCCATGGCTGAGCGGTAGTCGTCAGCTTGATAGCGCGAATTTTTCCGCTTCGGCCTAGCGCCTTGCCGTCCTGAACGTGAGACGTGTGGGCGTCCGCGCGAGTTTCGCAAAGGTGATTAACGTTTCTTCCTTTTCGCGCTACGGCATGGCGCGTTGGGAGTGCAGCTCAAGCTCGTAGATTAAAAGCAGGGGAGCCCCGCCTAAGACGCTGGCATAAAAACCAGCGCTGCAAGAAAGAAGCAAAAACACAGGCTGAAGGACAGAAGGCGGCCGCTACAAAGGCTTTTCGCTGGGCAACACTGAGCCGTTCAGCTTCTCCAATTTCGCCAGGTGTTTCCGTACCTGATCCGCATCTTTCGCGTAGGGAGCTAACTCCAAATAAGCTTGCATCTCGGAGATCGCGTTGGCATAGCTTTTTTTGAGAACAAAAATGTCAGCCAACAGCAGATGCACTTGCGGAAAACGAGTGGGCAGGTCGGCGCGCTGCTCGGCCTTGAGCGCGCTCTTTTCCGCGTCATCGATGTGGTTGAGCCTGTAATTTGCCATGGCGTTGTAGAAATAGGCCTCCGCGCAATTCGAGGGATCGAGATCCACGATGTAACCGGTGATGTTGGCGTGATTCAAGGGATCCAGATCGAAGATGCGAGCCGTAAGGTTAAGGACCTCTGGCCAATCCTCTGCCTGGTAGGCCAGTGTCGCGAGCGACAGATAAGGCAGCAAAAACCGGGTATCGATAGCCGTGGCGCGGGTGTACGCGGCGCGAGCCGCATCCTTCTGGTCTTCCTTCTGCAAAACGCTGCCTAACTGAAACCAGGCGTGCGCGTACCCGGGGTAGATCTGCACCGCTTTTTCAAAATATTCGCAGGCATCGGCGAGTTTTCCGTTTTTCTCCGAGGCGAGGCCCTTCTCATAGGCGGTTCTAGCCTCTTTCGGCGCTTTGTAGGGCGCGGCGTTCAGCGTCGCACCCTCGACCTTTATAGCTCTCTGGACCACAACAGCGCCCACGTCGATGGTCCCGCCGAGGGCGGTAAGGCCCGCGAGCATAACGTCGCGGGGGTGAAAACCAGAAGCCGAGGTCCGCAGCTCGCAACTGGTCAGCTCGCCGCGGGGAATTCCTGTCACCGGAGCTTTGCTAGGTGCGCCATATTGCACGGGACCGCCGGCGGTAGCGTCAAGGAACGAACCGGCCCTCGATCCCAGTTGCATGCTGAAATCGCCGTGGGGAGTTGCATACACCTGTTGAAGCACGCTGTCCTTGCAAACGCACTGAATGGACGCATCGCTTGGAAGGGATGAGCCGTCGTCCGTCACAACGCGGCCTTGGAGAAACAGCACGAGGTCTTCCTCGGGTTCACTTGGCTGTGAACTCGAGGGAGAGGGAGGCACAGGGTTGCTTGACGTTGTGGAAGGCGGAGATGGAGGGGTGGGGCCCGGACCCGGAGGCTTCTGTGCCAAGGCAGCTGGTACGAGAAGCCCCGCGGCGAGCGCGAACTTGACGAAAATACACCGGCGGCAGTTCACAGGACTATTCCCAGCGAATACGCCTGAGGCACGAAATTCTAGGGTGCAGGTCCGTGCAAGTCAAGGCTCCGGAAATTCCCGGAAGCATTGCGGAGTCCCTAGTAGGGTTGCAAGAGTGGCGGGGAGGCGTCGGGCTGTAGGAGCCAGACGTGCCGGTCGTGGAAGTGCTCCAAAAGCTCGCGGTTGTCGGAAGGTCCCAAATCGCGAGCCCAGATAATGGGCGCATGCTCGATGTCCGCGCCGTTATAGACCCATTCTGAGGCAATCATGTGTCCTGGGCCGTAACGCACCAACACAAGATGCTGACCCGGGGTTGCCTGCAAACGGGAGATGATCCTCGCGCGCTCGTAGCCGTAGGGCTGCTCATACGTTGGCCTGGGGTCGGCTGCGGTGAAACGCGCTCCGATGCACGCCAGAACCGCAAGAAGTGCGACGCAAGCGCCCACCGGGAAACCCCGCAAGCGGAATTGCGCGAGCGAGCGCAGTCCTTGGAACAGCAACAAAAAGAACAAGGCAACAGCCGGAGCAGTGTAATTGTGATTCAACCAGGAGCAAAGCAACTCCGCCGCGAACCACAGAATAAAAACCGCGGTGGCCTGGCGGTTCAAACGGTTGCGAAGCGCAAAAGGCACACCGAGAAGTCCCACAAGGAGGAAGGAGCTATACCACCGCCAGAGTCCTTGGAGCTTAACGAAGCACAGATACCAGCTGAATCCGACAGGAGTTTGTTGCAAGTTGTAAGACCACCGCTCCATGCGGTTAAATCCGGCAGCCCACGGATAACGCAGGTCCGAACCGGAAGGACTCGCGCGCAAAAACCAAAACAGTGGAGTAGTGCCGTGATCTTTTTCGTACACGGCGTAGGGCAATTCCGCCGGATGGCCAGTGACGCGCCAGTTGTAGTAACCGATGAAAGCGAGCATACCCAAAACCACAAAGGCAGCTGGCAGGAGTGATCTGCGAAGCGTGACCCAGACGCCGAAACGGCGGGATTCCAGGAGGAGCCAAAGAAAGACAAGCACACTCAACACCGCCCCTTCGTAGGGACGGGTGAGACCTACGACTGAAGCGCCCACACCGAGGATCAGGGAAGACGGAAGATTGGGTTTGCGAAGAAGCCGGCGGCACGCGCCAAGCAGCAAGGCTCCGCCAAACACGGCAAGATTGCAGCAAAGATAAAAACGAGCCCATTGCGAAATCGGCAGAGAAAACGCAGCAGCCACGCCACCAAGAACCGCCCATTCTGCCGGCATCCACGCCAGGAGCATCCAGGTGATCGCTCCGCAGCAAAGCGCCGTGGCCATCCAAAGCCCCGTGATTGTATGGCCGAAGACGCGCTGTCCCAGGGCGAGCAGAAGCGCGCCACCGGGCATGTACTTGGAGTTGTAGGTGGGTTGCATAATCACGTGAAGCGTCTCGAAATGGCGAAACAGCGGTGGTGTGGGATTGGTGAGACGGCCGTGCGCGAAGGTGTCTGCGGCGAGCAGGGTGCTGAATTCATCCATGTTGGAGGGCATGGGGAAAGAGCGCAGCGCAAAAAAGATTGTCGGGAGAAGAGAAAGCAGCGCAACGGACAGCACCGATACGGCGGAGTGACGATAGAAGAGTCTGCGGAGCCGCAGGCAATGTCTCATTGGATGGCGTGTTCGGTCAGGAGTAGATTTGTTTTGCGAACTCAAGAAAAAGAGTATGCGAGAAGGAAGCGGGGGCGTTCGTGTTTCTTGGAGCAGGTGTGCCTTGGAAGTAAAAGTAGGGAAAGTTTTAAGTTTTAAGTTTTAAGTTTTAAGTTGTAAGTTGTAAGTTCTCAGTTGTGGCCGGACGAGAAAAGCACAGGCGGAAGGCCTATGCTACGTTGCCGGCAGGATGCCGGCGCTACATGAAGAGAAGCGCCTGCCTCCCGAATCGCGCTACGGGGGGCAAGCGGAAGGCGGCCGCTACAAAAAAGGCGCTAGCGGTGGCCGGCTTTTTGGTGTTCTTCGGGGGCGGCGGCGATGCCCATGCGGCGGAGTTCTTCGGAGTAATACTTGCGGAACAGCACGTCCCACTCTTCGCTGCCTTCGAGAATTTCCTTCTTTTGCGAGGTGATGCGCTTGCGGACCTCGACCTCGACCTTCTCCTCTTCCTTCAGGACATTGGTCATCGTCCGGACCATGTGCTGGCGGATGGTATCGCGGTCCTCGATGAATTCCACGTCGTTGCTCTGCACGAGCAGGTCGATCAATTGGTGGGAGATGCGCACCACTTTTTCTCGGGTCAGTCGCATGGCTCGTTCGGGTCTTTCTTCCCTTCCCTAGCGCAAAATCAGCTTGCGGTCGCGGGCAATCTGCCCCTTCACCTTCTTGAACATCTCCTGGTACGAAACGCCGGTGCGGCGCATTTCATCCTGGTATTGGATCAGAATGTTACGGACCTCTTCGTTCACCTTTTCCTCGACAGTGATCTCTTCCATGATGCGATGGCGCACGCGCGCGATGACGGCGTCCAGTTCCTTCTCCTTTATTTCGACCAGATTGCCTTCGGTGAGCTTCTTGACCACTTCCGAGGCCATGTGGCTGACATAATCCCGGTTGAGCAGCATGTGCGCGTTGGTCCTTATAATTGAACGGCGATGAATTGAGTTTATCCGGCGAAGGGAGAATAAGCAAGAAAAGCGGAAAAACCGCGAAAAAGGGAGACGGATATCGGATATCAGATATCGGATATCAGATATCAGAGTAGAGAGGTTACTCCCAGACTACCACTGGAACGCGGAAAAAGCGTTGCGTTGACGGGCCTTGGGGGCTCTTGTACGATGAAGGAATCTGAGCAGGAAGGGCGGTTAGCTCAGTTGGTTAGAGCGCCTGCCTTACAAGCAGGAGGTCGCAGGTTCGAGCCCTGCACTGCCCACCAGTTTAGTTGTCAGTTTTCAGTTTTAAGTTATAAGTCGCCCGCCGCCAGACGCCATACAATTCGGCATAGACAAAGAGCGAAGAGGCGCGGGGCACAGCGCCGCCATTGAGCAGGGGTTTAGGCGTGCGCGGTGAGCGATTTGTCCGGTGCTGGCGCAGCGGAGCCGCCGCGCATGGCGTGGATGAGAGCCAGGTCCACATCGGTAGGCTGAAGCGGGCAACGGAGCACTTCGTCCGCGCCCAAGCGCAACGCTTCCAGATACTCCTCCCACTCGCCGGTGCACAACATGACTACGAAACGCATACCTTCCTGGCCGGAGCGAACGTCGGTCAACAGGTCGCGGTAAGAGCCGTCGGACAGCCGCTCCTCACAAAAGACCACGGAAAACGGGCGGGACTTCAGGGCTTCCCTCGCCTGGCTGATGCTGGGGGCGGAATCGCTGTCGATAGGCAGACCATCAAACACCCGCAGCAACATTTTGCGGTTTTCGGGACGGCAGGAAACGATGAGGATAGGCAATCCGTTGTTCATGGCGCTCTCCAAGAAACTGAAGAAGAATCCGCTGACTTCGCTCCGTCAGGAACACGTAAAACAGACCTGTTTTTTGGCGAAAGGCCCCGTGTTGACAATCAGGCGTACGGCTCCGAAAACACCAGGATCGAGAAGGATCAGGCGGCACACGGGCAGTTCTTTGATGCAACGCGAGGAGAAAAGGATCTGCCCGATTTGTCAGGGGACGGCTGGGACGATCCATGCTTACTTGAGGGGAGTTTGCCGGATGCGCGCTTTTTGCGCGCTCGGGTATCTGTGCTATTATGAATTTTGCGAGAACGCGGAGTCTTATCCTGGACTCTGCGGCATTCCACGGTTGGGGACGTAGTTCAGTTGGTTAGAACGCTGCCCTGTCACGGCAGAGGCCGCGGGTTCGAGTCCCGTCGTCCCCGCCATTCTTTTCTAGCACTTGCGGAAAGTCTGGCTCTCCGGCGTGGGAACAAAAAGGAACATTAAGAAGATTCATTCCCCTCCTCCCGCCTGGGCAGTTTGGATCTGCCTGGGCAAGATCATTCTGACAACTTTCGTTTGGGCCTGCCTCTTTGCCGGTGTGCTGGCCTGAGTGTAGGTATCGAGGGTGATCCGGCTATTGGCATGTCTTAAAGATTCCTGGACGACTTTCACATCCTCGCCATTTGCCTTTAGAAGCGTTGCATAGCTGTGACGGAATGTGTGCCAGCCGATTGGCTTGGTTATGTGGCACCGTTCTGCTGCAGGTCGAATATGACGACGCAGCAGGTTTTCAGGCCAGTAGGGTTGCTGCCCTTTCATCTCGGGACTAGCAAAGACCCAGTCATCTTGCTGTCGGTAAGGTGATGAGCATCGCCACTCCAAGAGTGAGTCAGCCAATTCTCGATCCAAAGGTACTGGCCTCTTCGATGCCTCAGTTTTGAGGGCCCCCACGACTTGATGGACAACACCCCGCGTGAGATTGATCTCCAGAAACTCAAAGTCAATGTCCTGCCACTTGAGCCCCAGGAGTTCGCTTGCCCTAAGTCCGGTTGCCGCCGCAAGCAGCACCATCACCTTGTACGGTTGGTGAAGTTCAGCGAGCAAGGCACTGGTCTCGCCAACGTCTAATACGCTCGGAACACGTTCTCGCTTGGCGCTCTGCCGCACGAGCGTAATGGGATTTCTGTCGAGCCACTCATAACGGATCGCATGATTGAAAATGGCGCTCATGATGCTTCTAAGTTTCGCTTTCGTCGCCGCAGCCACCGAGAGGCTGTCTAGCCATTCCTCGACAGCAACTGTCTTCACCGTTGAAAGTCTGTATTGCCGCCATCGAGGAAGAATCCAATTGTTCAGGTAGCATGTGTAACCTACCTTGGTTGAGTATGCTTTCTTATGGTTGCTTTCCGAGAGCTCTCGTTCGGTGTAATGCGCGATTAATTGCTCGCATGTGAGTGGCTGAATGATTGAACGGGGGCTCTGCTTGTTGATTTGGAGCCGCAGGGCATCCGCTGCCTTCTGAGCAGCGGATCGTGCGGGATATTCATCGACTGTTCCCACAACGACTTTGCGGTTTGTCCTTTTTCCATTTGGAGCTGTTTCTCGCCGGCGAAAGATCCAAACGTCTGGTCCATTGTTGCGTCGTTCACGTGCAATGCAACCGTGCTGGTATCGAATCCGCTTGAACATGGGTCAAAGCCTCTCCAGAGTTCTAGCGGACGAATTGGCATCCTGAATTTATCTGAAGTTGGAGCCAGGCGTCCAGTTCTGAGGCACGAAAATACCAATGGCCGCCGATTTGGTATCCCGGAACTCTTCCATGCCGTGCGTAGCGTTGCACTGTCTTGACATGGATATTCCCGAGCAATCGAGCCGCCTCACAGCTCCCGATTAACGGTTCGAAGCTGTGCCGCGTTTCGCGAAGACCAAACAAAGCTGAATCTGCGACTCTTCCGTTCGTCCCTTCAGTGATCACGTCGGTTGAGACAGGACGTTGCGAGTCCTTGTGGGTGGTCGGTGAATAATCAGGAGTGGCGCAAAGCAGCTCTGGGCGCGTCTTGGCTTCCTGGATCGACTTTCGATTCGAGTGAGCCGGAATTGCTAATCGCGAGGCTCGTTGTCGGTTTGAGGCTGGCCCCTGGTGATGACTAACGCCTTTGTACCTCAGCGGTCGCTCTGTACCGAGAGAAGCGGTATTAATTTGGCTCTGGGACAGAGAGGGCAATTCTTTACTCACATTTCAGCTCCCCGCTATGGCTAAAGCTGATCACTCGCCATGCGAGTATGACTGTAGAGCTAGCCTTCCAGATGGTCCAATACTTTGAAGACAGGTGCCTATAGACGGGGCCTATCATCGCCTTGACAGGGAATGTGCTTGGGCTTGGTAAGATTTTGTGCGACTCGGTGAAGCAGCTGTTCTTTTCGCTTTGTGATTTGCTTTGGGGTCTGCGTCTCCATTCAATGCAATCTTGCTGGGGAGTTGTGTTGTAACTGTGCTGGCGACGGAGCGAGGAACTTTGTCGGAAAAACTTGTGCGGTAGCGACCCCCGGCGCCTGTGGCGCTGGGCGGCTGCCAAGCCGCTCAGAGCGGGGTCGCTACCGCACAAAACGCGGTCCTTTCTCCGTCCCATTTCTTGCCCCGTCGCCGATTATCTCTCGTCTTTTTCGCTCCATCGAGAGGCGAGTCATGGAAAACGCGCCAGAATTTCTGCCCAGGGAACTGCCCTGGGAAACCTTAGACGTCCCGAAAGACTCCTTTTATGCGGACCCGTTTAGAGCTGTTCTTGTCTGTAATTCGCTATAAATAATCGCTTTGGCTTTTGATGACACAGACAGCTGGACGGACTTCTGGGCGGAAATCTGGCCTTGAAATCGCTCTTGTTGAGTTCTGCCCAGTTTTCTCGGTGAGATGTTGCCAATGCGCGAGCTAGAGTTGATCGCGGTACTGCTCCAAGGCCGCGCGCACCAAGGTTTGCGCAGTTCGCACTTCCCTGCGCTGGTTTAGAGTGATGAGCTCTAACCATCGAAGTGCCTTTAAGACAGGCACTTGCACGAGTAGCGCATGAATAGCGCGTTTTTTCGTCTACGCGGATTAGTTCCAAATTGCCCGTTCACCAGGCACTGAGCCACCCCACACGAAGAAACAGCTCCGTGATTTCGTCCCGGAGACCCGGTTGTTTACAGCTCATGGATGCGTGACACCAACAACCGTCACTGCAGGTCCACTCCAGGCCGGGCCTTCGTGAGTCAAGCGATGCGTTGCCTCATCCCAATGGAACCGGGTAACGAAGCCGCCGCCGTTCTCATACGAATACGTAGTTCCGTCATCTGAAAACAGCGCGAAGTCTGCGTCCGCGCCAGGATAGACGCGCACGGAAGCAATAGCCTGTGGTTGCTGCGAGCTTAGAACCGTGGTTCCAAGGGTCAGGATGGAGCCGGCTCGAACGAATAGCGGAATGGTGTCGATTGGCGCAGCGGCAGTGACGGTCTGGCCACCTTTGATTCGTTCGTTGGTCCAGTAGTTATACCAATCCGAACCCGCAGGCAAATAGACCCTGCGGCTTGTTGCGCCCTGCTCGGTGACGGGCGCTACGAGGAAGGCTGGGCCGAACATGTATTCGTCCGGAATATCCGCGACGTTCGAGTCATCCGGAAAGTCCATGAAGAGTGCGCGCATGAACGGGGCGCCGGTCTGGTAGGTGCCATAGGCGAGTGAGTAAGTGTAGGGCAGGAGCTCATAGCGGAGGCGCAGATACTTCTCGAGAATGGGGTCGGCCTGCCTGCCGTAGGACCAGACCTCGTTGTGGTTTCTTTCTCCGTGTGCCCGCATCACCGGTTGGAAGGTACCCCACTCAAACCAGCGCACGAACAACTCAGGATAGTCTTCATATCTGTCCACGGTGCCGCGCACGTCCGACGAATCGACGAGCGGTGGGTGCGCGGAGTGATAGTTGGGAGAGAGGTTTGGGGAGAAGAAGCCTGCAATATCTGTGTCCCAGTAAGCCATGCCGCTGGCGGTGAAGTTGAGGCCGGCAGGAATCGAGCGCTTGAGCATGTCCCAGGTTGAGTAAATGTCGCTCGACCAAAAGACCGTGCCATTACGTTGTGCTCCCAGATATGCAGCGCGAGCCAGGATCATGACGCGTCGGCTATGTCCGAAGTCGCGTCGGAAGCCTTCGTAGACAGACGCAGTGTGGAACAGTGGGTAGACGTTGTAATAGCGAGAGCCTGAGCCAATGGAGAAAAAGTCCTTTGCGGGATCGATGTCGGGTTCCGTCTCGTCGAGCCACAGGTAATCGAAACCGTAAGGCTTCACATATCGATCTCTGATGGATTCCCACCACCACTTGGCCGCCTCTGCATTTGTCGTATCGAGGTTCGGTCCGATCTCCTTGGTGGTCCAACCCGTGTCCGGAGTGCCGTCCGGAGTGTGAATCAACCAGCCTTTCTCGTGGAGCATGTCGTAATAGCGCGTGCCGATGGAAAAGTGCGGCCACACGCTCAACAGGGTGGTGATGCCCATGGAATGGAGTTGCTGGTTCATTGCCGCAGGATCAGGCCAGCGGGCCGGGTCGAGGTCCAACTCGCCCTGCTTGGTCATATTCAGGAAGTCCACCACCAGCACGTCCAGAGGCAGATTGCGGTCGCGATAGCCCTTGGCGATTTCGAGCAGCTGTTCCTGAGTCGGATAAATCGCTTTGCTTTGGATGTAGCCATAGCTGGCCTTCGGCAACATGTGCGTGATGCCCGTGAGCTGGCGGTAGCCTTGGTAGATTTCGTCGGTTTTCTCGGCTGCGACGACAAAGAAGGAAACACGGTCTCCGATGTCGGATGACCAAACGTTTTGCTGATTGAAGCCGAGGTCGACCGTGGTCTTCGACGGGTTATCCCAGATGAGACCGTAGCCGCGCGTGGAGACGAGGAACGGAACGCAAACGTTCTCTCCGCCAATGGCCCCGTAATCATGCCAACATTTGATTTGATGGTCGCGCAAATCGAGGAAGCCCTGTTGTTGCTGGCCAAGCCCGTAGTAATGTTCATCGGTGGGCGAATCGAAGGTAGCGGAAATGCGATACCCGGCGTCACCTTTATCCTGCTTCGGCGCGTTACTGGACGCTGCCTCTCCCGCATTCGAAAGCATGGACCACCGCCACATCGTCAGCAGCGGTTTGCCAGCCGTGGTCGAGACGAAGATCGAGTCGTTGTAGATTCCACGGCCCCAGTCTCCATAGAAGTAGCGGTTCCTCAGGGACTGGTTCAGCTCGTCGAGCGGCATTGCTTTTGGTGCTGGCAGATTCTTCGGAGCAACACGGATCAGCATTCGCGCCGAGCGTATGACGTCGTAGCCGGCAGAATCCTGCTCGTGCGTCCAGCCGGCCATGGAAGGCGTGGCCACGATGCCATAGCCGGGCGCGCCAAGCGCCGCAGCTTTCTCCGAGCTCAAGGTTACACGGACAATGTTGGGGCCGAAGGGCTCCAGCACGATGGTTCGATTATCACGTTCGAGGACGAATCGGTTGGCCTGATCTGAGGTGTCGGCACAGGCGAGAGAGGCCAAGCTCAGCATCAGGAACATCGCGGCCTGGGCCAGCACAACGGCATTCGTTATTCTGCGCAACGGTTGAATGGGATTACGTTGGAAGGACTCGTGCATTTGACTCGCACCTGATACGCCAGTTGGAAGTGGCGGAATTCTTTCAATGGCAAGCACGATCATCGTATGAAGATCGTGTTGGGCGAGTCAACCGACAGAACACTAAGCCGCACAGAAAGTCCGCTCAGCTGCTATCGAGTGTTTGGCTCTTCACGAATCGAGGAGGTGTGTGTACTATGGCTGCAAAGCGTTAACGTTAACGATAGGCCGAAAAGCCAGCAAATCAGTGAGTACACAATACTTCTTTCCTTGGAGGAGAGCAGAGATGAAGCAGCTTGCAATCTTGGTATTCCTATTTGCGAGTTTTTGTTGCGCACAGGAACCGAGCACTTATCAGCCCTCCGAAACTAACGTCTGGGGAGCGGAATATCCGCGGGTTGACAGCGCGGGGAGAGTACAAATCCGTGTGAAAACTCCCGAGGCCACGAAGGTTAAGGTGAATTTCTGGAGTGGGCCGAAGTTAGACATGGTGAAGCAAGCAGACGGATACTGGACCGTCACCACACCTCCCCTCGTCCCCGGCTTTCACTATTACACATTGAACATTGACGGCGCGGAAGTCGCCGATCCGAGTACGCACGCGTACTTTGGGGGAGGCAGGCCGGTAAGCGCGGTGGAGGTGCCGGAACCAGGCTCTACTTATTATTCGGCCGAGGAAGTGCCGCACGGTCAAGTTCGTGAAGTTTGGTATTACTCGAAGGCGACGGGAAGCTGGCGGCACGCAATGGTCTACCTGCCACCGAATTATGATACCCGGACGAGCACGCGCTACGCGGTGCTCTACCTCCAGCACGGCGGGGGTGAGGACGAGACGGGTTGGATAAGGCAGGCGCACGCGAACCTCATTCTCGACAATCTGATCGCGGCCGGAAGTTGCAAGCCAATGATCCTGGTCATGGCCTATGGCTATGCCAGGCGCGCTGGCCAGCCTGCTCCAGATCTGACTGGAAAACCCTTTGGCTCTCCTGAAATGATGAAGGCCATGCAGGACATGGCAGCGGCGTTTGAAGATGACGTGACACAGGTCCTAATCCCGTACATCGATTCCACCTTCAGGACGCTTCCAGATCGCGATCATCGCGCCATGGCCGGCCTTTCCATGGGAGGAATGCAGACGTTTCAGATCACGCTCAATCATTTGGATCTCTTCTCCTATATTGGCGGATTCAGTGGAGCGGGCGGGATGCTCGTGCTTGGGGACCGAAAGCTCGATCCCAAGACCGATTACAACGGCGCGTTCGCGGATTCGGCCGCTTTCGCCAAAAGAGTGCATCTGTTGTGGCTCGGCGTCGGAACGCAGGAGCCCGAGCGTATGCGCGCCGGACTCCAGAGACTACACCTTTCGCTCCTCGAAGCGAACATTCAGCACGTTTTCTACGAATCTCCGGGTACCGACCACGAGTGGCAGACGTGGCGCCGCGATCTCAAGGATTTTGCACCGAGGCTCTTTCAGCAAGCGAGCCAATAAGTGGTTGAGCAGAGTCGGTCTGCAGGCTGCGAACGAAAGAGCACAAAGGGAGGTCTATTTCGAACATGCGACCGTCGAATTTCAAGATTCTTATTGCCATCGCTGTTTTCTTGATTGCTAGCCATGTGTCGGCCCAGAACTCCGCACCACCGGCATACTTGAACCCTTCGTTGCCGGCCGAGCAGCGCGCAGCGGATCTGGTGCACCGCATGACCGTCGAAGAAAAGGTCACGCAACTAACGAATCAGTCGCGCGCGATCGCGAGATTGAATGTGCCGGCCTACAACTGGTGGAGCGAAGCGCTGCACGGAGTCGCCAGCAGCGGCACGACCGAGTTTCCCGAACCAGTCGGTCTAGCCGCCTCCTTTGACACCGAAGCGATCCATCGTATGGCCACAGCCATCGGCGTCGAGGCACGAATCAAGCGTTTCCAGTTTGAACGTGCAGGCCACAGCCGCGCACAGGAAGGTCTGGATTTCTGGGCGCCCAACATCAACATCTTTCGTGATCCGCGATGGGGCCGCGGCCAGGAAACTTATGGCGAGGATCCGTTCCTGACCGCGCGCATGGGCGTTGCCTTTGTCACCGGCATGCAGGGTGATGATCCCAAATACCATCGGGTCATTTCGACCCCCAAGCACTATGCTGTGCACAGCGGTCCCGAGCCGACACGGCACACCGCCGACGTGAAGGTCAGCAAGCACGACGAACTGGACACCTATCTGCCCGCGTTCCGGGCCGCGGTGACGGAGGGCAAAGCAGGCTCGGTGATGTGCGCGTACAACAGCGTCAACGGGCAACCGGCGTGTGTGAACGAGTTTCTGCTGCAGGACCAGTTGCGGGGCAAATGGAATTTCCAGGGTTACGTCGTTTCGGACTGCGCTGCCATCATCAATATTTTCCGTGACCATAACTTCACCAAGACACAGCCGGAGGCCTCTGCATTAGCCGTGCAGCGCGGCATGGACAACGAGTGCCTGAATTACGCGGATATCAAGGACGATACCGATTACAAGCCGTACCTCGACGCGTACAAGCAAGGCTTCCTGAAAGAAAGCGACATCGATACGGCGCTCATCCGGCTGTATACGGCGCGAATGAAGCTCGGCATGTTCGACCCGCCGGAAATGATTCCCTATGGCAAGATCGACGAAAAGGAACTCGACAGTGCGGAGCATCGCGAACTGGCGCGCCTGCTTGCGAATGAGTCAATGGTGCTGCTCAAGAACGACGGCACCCTTCCGCTGAAGAAGAGCGGCGTCAAGATCGCCCTCGTGGGGCCACTGGCCGATCAGACCCGATACCTGTTGGGCAACTACAACGGCAGGCCCAGGCATACGGTTTCCGTGCTGGAAGGGCTCAAGGCCGAGTTTCCCGAGGCGCAGATCACGTTTTTGCAAGGGACACAGTTCTTACGTGCGGAAGGCGATGTCGTGCCGGCTTCCTTCCTTACCACGTTAGAAGGCCGGCCAGGACTCACCGCGGAATTCTCGACCGGAGAGATGTTTGGACCACAGCGAACCGTACTGGCTGAGCGCCAGGTACCCAGCATCGACTTAAGGGCGCAAGACATTCCTCCGGAAGCATCAGGCAAATATCCGCTGCGCGTTGAGTGGACCGGTTTTCTCACTCCAACCGAAACAGGGGATTACACCGTCGGCGTGCGCTTCCAAGGCGGGTTCGCACGAATGCAGATCGATGGCAAACCGCTCGCCCACGGCTGGGTCGGCAATGATGAGGCGCCGCAGGCGAGGGTCGGTCACGTTCACCTCGAGCAGGGCAAGAAGGTATACGTCAAAGTCGGTTACGGGCAGGGCAGCGCTGGCCCAGTGCAGGCACAGTTGATTTGGTCTAAGTACGATCCCAAGCCAAACCTCGCGGACATTGAATCGACAAAGAATGCAGATGTACTCGTCATGGTTTTGGGTATTACCAGCGACTTGGAGGGCGAAGAGATGCCGGTCAGCGAGGATGGTTTTAAAGGCGGCGACCGCACCAGCATCGACCTTCCCAAGCCGGAGCAGGACCTGCTCGAAGCTGTGTCGGCAACCGGGAAACCTGTGGTGCTCGTGCTCGCGAATGGCAGCGCCCTGGCGGTGAACTGGGCCAAACAACATGTCAACGCCATCCTTGAGTCTTGGTATCCGGGCGAGGAGGGAGGGACGGCAATCGCACAGACTTTGTCGGGCAAGAATAATCCTGCCGGCCGCCTTCCCGTCACCTTCTACACTGGCGTCGAGCAGTTACCGCCCTTTGAAGACTACGCTATGAAAGGCCGCACCTATCGCTATTTCGATGGCCAGCCGCTCTATCCGTTTGGCTATGGCCTCAGTTACACGACATTCTCCTATCGTGCTCTCCGGCTTCCGAAAAAAGCGCTCCACGCGGGTGATCCTCTTACTGCCGAAGTCACTGTCGCTAACACCGGGCAACGCGAAGGCGACGAGGTTGTCCAGCTCTATCTCAACTTCCCGAATGTGGCGGGAGCGCCGCTGCGTGCTCTCCGCGGATTCCGGCGAGTGCATCTCAAGCCGGGCGAGTCGCAGAAGGTGACCTTTGAACTGAAGGACCGCGATCTGAGCATGGTTACCGAAGCAGGTGAACCGATCATCGCCGAGGGTAAGTACGTGGTGTCGATAGGCGGTGGTCAGCCGAATACCGGCGCACCTGCGGCGACTGGAACATTCTTCATAAACGGGACAAAGGCACTGCCGGAATAACATCGTGAGGTATTGATACCATGCATCCGAAAACAAAGATCTTTGCCGTCACAAAGCAGTTATCGCTACTGGCGCTCACGCCGACTTCATGTGCCTCGGGGCAAGAGTCAAATTCATGCGCCAGCCTGTTGAACTTCAGGACGTCCGGCGTCGAAATCACGAAAGCGGCAGCGATTGCCGTGGGAAGCACGGAGCCGAATCCCCTTGGACAAGGGCGTAGCGACCCTCTTCCAGCATATTGCCGGGCTGAAGGCGGCATCAATTTCGCGTTGGCAATGCCTGACAAATGGAATGGCGATTTCCTGAAGCAAGGTGGCGGCGGTGGTAATGGTGTAGTGCTCGCGTGCGCAACATAAAATGCAGCCCAGACTAAGCACGAACTTGGCACTTCGACGTAAAGCGCGTTTTCTGTCCATTGGGAATCTCAACTCATGCCGCGTAAGGGTCTGGGCACCGTGTCTGGTTCTCCGTAGAGCTGTGAATCCGCATCAGTTAGTTGTGGGCTTCCAGAGTATCGCGAATGGATGTCAGGGCATGCTGAAGATTCGAAACGGATCGGCTCACTGCTGCTTTGCGGACAATCGATCCTTTCGCGCCGGTTAGACTCGCCTGTTCGGATCCCATTGCCGTGTTCAGGTAGAAGCCCCTTTGTTTCACGTCGTCCTGTCCGCGCACGCAAAAGGACAGGTCCAGGGCGGTCTCGAAGTAATGGCTGGAGTAAAGCTGCTTTTCGGCGATGGCGCAGGCCAAGTCATCTCCTGGTTTGCCCGACATCATAGTGAGTTGGACGACGCGCAAGGTCGGCTTCAATCCGAACTTCACTCTCGCCCAGTAGAACGTGTCCTCGACATTTGCGGGCCTTTCATTTGGAAACCGGAGGAGATAGTTGTAGAACTGCGGCAAGCGGGCGGGCAACGCCTTAGAGTAGCTCAGCATGAACGCAAACTTCCTGGCCACGTCGGTGGGATCGCGTTTGTCGTTGTAAACTCCCAGCACTTCATTGCCGTCGCGCTGATAAGCCGAGAGGAGGCCGAGCGCCTTTCGTTGCAGTTGTTCGTTGACTTTCTCGTCCACATTGGGCGCCGACCAATCAACCGAGCGTTGCAGTTCTTGAATGGAGCTTGCAGGCATCTGGATCAGACATTCACCAGGCTTGCAATTCCTCAGGGACTTGATGTCATCGCTATCAAACCCGAAACCTTTCAGATCGGATAACTGCGGAGGATTGCTGAACGCGCCGAACGCGAGGTAATTCGGCAGGGCACGGAGGCGGTCGAAATCGTGGCGCAACGTGACATAATTTTCGGGAGCCGCTTGGATGTAAACTGCGCCAAACAGGAATACCTCATCCGGTGTACGAGGCGGCATGACCTTAACAACGGGCTTGCCGCCACGGATACTCGCAATCTGCTCGTCAGTGAGCCCGACATCCTCACGGAAAAAACTCTTTAAGTCGCGAACTGTTTGAGCAAGGCTGACGCGGGGCATCAGGCTCAGCACAACCAATGTCAGAGCGTGTACCAAAGTTCTGTTGGTAATCTGAAGCATTTTGACCTTCGCCAACCCGAAGACTCCGTTTCTAGATCAAACGCGACACCGTTCCCGCAAAACATTATCCCACTGCCTAGTTCGATTTCGGCTGTGCTTCCTGTAAATGTCGAAACGGGAGATTGGCTGGCCGATTGGGCCAGGATCTCCCGTTCCCGTCTGTTGTTGAGCTCTATACCGCTTCTTCTGAGGTCTCAAGCGACCATGCTCTTTGCGCGTTCCACCCATTGCTCGTATTGTTTTTTGATGTCAGTCACGCGCGCATTGATCGCGGCTTTGGCATCGCCTTGAGCCCTGGCGGCTTTTGCTTGCAAGGCCTGCACCTTCGCTTCGGTCTCGTTCTTGATTTGCTCCGACCGCTGCCGGGCCTGCTGCAACTTCTCTTGTAGCTTTGCATTCAGCCGATCGATCTTGGCCTGCAATTTGGCCTTCTGCTCCGCTTTTACGCGAGCATTCTCGGCTTTTAAGTCGTCGATTTCGGCTCGCAACTCGGCGACTTCGCGGGCGCGTTGGGCCTCTTCGAAGCTCTTCTTGGCCGTGCGGAACACGAAGCCATTGAGCGCTTCCATTGTGGTGTCCACTGGAGTCACCCATTCTTCGCTGATATCCGCAACGATTGCGTATTTGCCGGGGATGAGTACGTTCGAGACTTCGCCGAGAAAATCCGAGCCGACTCCAGCCACCCACAGGTCCGCGAGGCTGCCCACCATCGTGCCAGTCAGCGCCCCAACTGCCACTCCGGCCGGTCCGCCGAGCAAACCGATGAGACTGCCGATAGCGGTTCCGCTCACGGTGCGAACAGGAAAGTCGCCTTCGCCCTGTTTCACAGTGATCGTGCCATCATTGTTCTTGCTGATGACGGCCTCAGCGTGGATCGTGATGCTCCCCTCGGAATCGAGTTGGTTTAGCGCTCGCGATCCCTCGTACGTTTTTGTTTCATTGTCAAAAACTACCACTAGCATTTTCTCCATGACATTCTCCTTTTTACTTTTCAGATGCTCGCATTCAGCGAGGGACTTTTTGGGCAAGATTCAAGCAGCCTTTTCGTGTGCGACCGCCGTCAGGTTGTGGAGCGCTGTCGCAAGCCCAATCAGCGAGGCGCCGTCAAAGATTAGGTCCACGCCAACCGCGAAGCCGATGAACCAGACACTCGAAACCGGCATTTGCGCCAGCAACATAATGCCCAGCCCCAGCGAAACAATTCCCGAAAACACAGACCAGCCCCAGCGCGGGAACTGCAACATTCCTGATCCAATCGCGCGAAACAGGCCGGCAACAATGAAAAAAGAAGCGAGGATCAGAGTGAGGCTAGCTGCCCCAGCGAGCGGATACCGGATCAGCAAATATCCAACGACCCCCCGAAATAGTGCGCTCAGCAGTGACAGCAGAAACCCCTGCCACGTGTATGTGCGAAACGCATTCACCAAACCGAAGATGCCGCTAAACAGCAGCATCCAGCCGAAAACCAGAACCGTACCGAAAGTAGCGGTCACGTTGCCGATCACGCATACCGCGCCGAGAAGAATGAACAAGATTCCAAGGGTGAGAAACCATCCCCAGGAACTGCGAATCTCCTCAATTCCCGTTGCGAGCGGGTAAAGTCCAAACTGCTTGACTGACATTTTGTCTCTCCTTTTCCGTAATTGAGATTGAAGGCCCCATTCCTGCCAGAACATCCGGGTCAGAACTTGCGAGCAATTACGGGGTGGTAAGAGTGCAAATCGGGCACCATTCGCAAGCGCCTGAGGGCATTGAGGATAATGAAGATTCGCATGGCGAGATTTCGGGAATTGCCGAGTTTTCGACACCCGGGGCCGTGTTGCTGAATTGAAATGCCCAGCCAGGCAGACCGAAACCGCTACTTGTTAATGACTGCCAGCCACCGGGGAGATTGAACTCTGTGCGGAGGAAAGTTGGTAGCGCTCCTGAATGGCTTGGGACAACGATTGGCGCACGTCGT
>Ga0187782_10000317_pt1 | contig 31644 bp, 26 predicted proteins | sample 0715_SJ02_MP15_2_FD_132454 | JGI IMG/M metagenome (GOLD analysis project Ga0187782, IMG submission 132454) | Tropical peat soil microbial communities from peatlands in Department of Meta, Colombia - 0715_SJ02_MP15_20_MG | ecosystem: Environmental > Terrestrial > Soil > Wetlands > Peat | place... | reverse complement strand
GGGGAAACCCGACCATGGCCCAGGAATGCGGCAAACGGACGGAGATGTATTTTTACCGGTCGCAGAGCTATACGGAAGAGCAGGTCGCGGACTTGGTTCAGTACATTTATGGGCTTCCGGCCCGGCCAAATCGGTTCAGGCTCCCGGACGGCCAACTGACCCCCGCACAGGAACGCGGCAAGGCTGTTTTCGAGCGCAAAGTGAATAAGTTCGGGAAGGTTATTCCTGAGGAAAACCGGTGTGTGTATTGCCACAGCGGACCGAAATACACCAGTCAGAAAGCGTTCAATGTGGGTACCGGCAAATGGACAGACCGCTCACCAGTCTTCGATACGCCGCAACTCGTGAACGTCGCGCTCACCGCTCCGTACTTGCACGACGAGTCGGCGCGCTCCCTCGAAGAAATCTGGACCGTTTTCAATCCGCACGACCAGCACGGGGTGACGAACGATTTGACCAAGGACGAACTCAACGATCTTATTGAATTTCTGAGGACCTTATGAAATCACAATTTTTCGCAGCACTTCTTCTTATGGCATTGCCGCTGGCTGCCGGCGAAAAGTCGACGACGCCAAAGCATGTGGTAAAACCAATCGAAACCACCATGCCACGTTTTCGTTGGGAGAACTTCACCACGAAAAACGGGCTGCCTGACAACCACGTGTTCGCCGTGCTCGTAGATGGCCCGCGCGTGTGGGCAGGGACGGAGAACGGCTTGGCTTTGTACGACGGCGGCCCTTGGAAGGTGTTCACCACGCAAGACGGCTTGGCGCATCGCGCGGTGCTCTCGCTGGCGCTGGACAAACGCACAGGGGACTTGTGGATCGGCACGATGGGCGGCTTGAGCCATTTTTCCGCCGGCCGAATCGACACCTACACGCAACTCACTTCGGGGCTATCGAACGATGTCGTCTACGGAGTCGCCGTGCAGGGCGATTTTGTCTGGACGGCAACGGCAGCGGGGGCAAGCCGGTTGAATACGCGTACCGGGGAGTGGTCGCTCTACAACGAACGCAATGCGCCAATGGCGGAGATCTGGACTTATGCCGTGAGCGCCGGTGAAGACAAGGTCTATTACGCGGTTTGGGGCAGTGGTGTTCTGGAATACACGATCGCCACCGGGAAATGGAAAGACTACACGGACCCAGATAACGAGAACGAGATTGTTCTGTTCAAGGACCAAGGGTTGATTCACAAGATCACCACCTCGGTGAGTTACATCGACAAGACCCTTTGGGCCGCGACGTATTTTGGTGACAGCCACTATGACGGGCGCAGTTGGCACAACTTTTTGACGAAAGACAGCGGGCTGCCTTCGAACTTCACCAACCAGGTGAAGGGGTTGGATGCAACACGCGCATGGTTCTGCACCGACAAGGGACTCGCGTACTACGACGGTGTGAATTGGGCGGTGTACCGGCCCAGCTTAGATACGGGAAAACCAGAAATGTATATCCGCGACGCGGCTGGGAAAATTACGCCAATCCCGGTCGAGACAGCCCCGGCACACAACTACATGCTGGGTATCGACTTTCAGGGCGATGACGTTTGGGTCGCAACCGCCAAGGGATTGAGTCATGGCATTCGACAGAAATAAGCCCACGGAAAGAAAGGGTCGAGTTATGCGCAACTGGAAATACGTTGACCGGGTTTTTGCCGAAGCCTGCTTTTGCGCTGTGCTGGTAGCTACGCTGCTGCCTTTTGCGGCTCACGCCCAGACCGCCGCTGACACGGCAAAGCCGTTGTCGACCTGCGCTTGCGGCACCAATCCTCCCAAGCCACGGCCGGAGAGGACTATCGAACCTTACGCCAGCGAACCGAAGGACCTGCAGCCTTACTCGAAGTTTGCCGATGCCTACTATCACCATTATGTTCAAACCAATGTCTACTCTGGGGCCGCCAGGGACATTCCCGATCCCGACCTGAAGGACTTGACGGAAATTCACATCGGATTTCTCGCGCCTCTCGACAACAATCCCGAACAGGTTTTCGGTCAGAGAATGCTCAATGGCGCGCAACTTGCCGTCGATCAGGCGAACGAGCGCGGAGGATACTGCGGCAAGCCGTTTAAACTGATGCCGCGAAATGACTACGACAATTGGCAAGCCAAGGCCGTCTATGGAGACAATCGGCCCACAACTCCGGACATCTGGGGATCCGCATCCAACCAGACTGTCAAGATGGTCTATGACGACAAAGATTGGGCAATCTTCGGTTCGATCAGCGGTGAGTCAACGCACATCTTGCTTCGCGTGGCGCTTCGCGCGGAGATTCCCATCGTCAATTCGGCCTCGACCGATCCTTCGATCCCGGAAACCTACATTCCGTGGTACTTCACAGACATCCAGGATGACCGCGTGCAAGCGTACACGCTGGCTCGCCACATCTATGACGAGCTCAAGCTGAAGCGAGTGGCCTTGTTGCGCATCAACAATCGATACGGCCGCTTTGGCGCACCCAAATTCAAGGATGCCTCGCAGCGCCTCGGTCATCCGGTCGTTATCGAGCAGCGGTTTCCCGCCGGAACTAGGGATTTTCGTCGTGAGTTACAGTCCATTCAGGATTCGCGAGCCGATGGTATTGTGCTCTGGACCGACCAGGAACAGACGGCAATGATCCTCAACCAAATGCATGAGCTGGGCATGAAACAGAAAGTCTTCGGCAGCTATCGCACGATTGGCGACGATCTGATTGCGCAGGCTGGGCAACTAGCCGAGGGATTTGAGGCCGTGTTTCCCTATGACGGCGCAAGCACAGATCCGCGCTGGTTGAAATTCAATCAGGACTATGTCGCTAGGTACCACCAGAAGCCCGAGCAGTTTGCTTCGCTAGCCTACGACGCTATGAATGTGCTCTTGGAGTCCATCTGCAAAGCGGGGCTTAACAAGGCGCGCATTATGGACGCATTAGCACAAGTCTACGAATACGACGGCGTGACTGGACATATGGTTTTCGACACCAACAGCAAGAACACCGCGCCAATGTATATCGCCCGCGTGCATAACGGCGCGATCGAATACCGTCACGCTTACATGGATCCCCTGCCTCCCCGTAGCGAAACTTCCCCGCTGTCGCCTAACAGCATGCCCAATGCACAGAGCGCTCGCCCCGACTGCGTGCCGGTGCCTTATGCGCGAGTGGGTGAGGATGGAGTTTCCTTTTTCGGACCCCGTCTAGCGGACTCGCCTACGAATGAGGTTCGCGTCGCGGTCTTTGGTCCGCATGCTGAGGAAGTCATTGCGTCTCCTGAGGTGCAAGGGGCGCTGAAGAAATTGCCAGGCGGACGTTTTCAATTGATTGCGGTCGCATCCGATGTTTCCTGGGGTAAAGCTTCGACCGGTCTGGTCAATGCGATTTTTGACCAGCAGGTGCTCACAGTGATTGCTTTGGATCGCGATTCAAGTCATCTGGCGGAGCAGCTTGGCGTAAAGGCATTTCTTCCTGTTCTCGCGCTCTCAACCGACAGGTCGCTAACATCGACCAATATTCCATGGATATTTCGTTTGCCTCAAGGCAGTACGCTGTCACAGGCCCTCCGGTGCTTTGCCGCAGCCGAGCAGCAGGCTGGCCCCAACGCTCAGCGGATTCGCGACGTTCTAGCTTCTGGTTCAGAAGTGGCCGGCCTGCGATTTGCGACTACCGGTGAGCCACTTCGTTAACTTGCCACCGCCGAGGGTTACCCTCTAAAAGAGAATCAGATGCCCGAAAGTTATTTCACCCGAAACTTCGCGTGAGTGTAGTCAGAACTTGTCCAACTTGTCTAGCAGAGAGCGGCCCGAAGAACTGTAAGTGACGCAGGACGGCGACCTAGGTAGATTTCTTGCCTGGTTCGGGACCAGGAGGTCGGTGGTTCAAATCCACTCACCCCGCTACTTTAAATACTTGGTGTTGAATCGGCGTCATTTGACTGTGCAGAGCCCCTTCTCATTTGGGCTACGTTTTGGGCTACGCCTGTCCAAGTTTGGACAAGGCTTTTGAAAACTCAGTACGAGTCGACAACAAAAGAGGCTCTGGAAGTTACTCTTCCAGAGCCGTCGCGTAAGGAGTTCACCCTATACGTCTGCTCAGGAACACGGGGCGGGTGGACAGAGATTGTGGGTTGGGAGGGGTTGGGGACCGCATCCCTTTGCGTTTTTTTTTTTGCAAAGGGTGCGGATTTTTTCTTGGTTTTCGTTTTGGGAGACCTGGACACAAACGCGACATTAACGGATTACACGACCTGGCTCACACTGATCCCGGTCGGATTTCAACCTAAGCCAGCTCCAAAATCGTTCCCCAGAGCGCTCCACTTAAATTTCTTCTAACAAAAAGAGTTGCTCTTAGCGCGGGTGCACGTAGCGAATGCGCGTTAATCGGAGCCTAGAGCGGAGTCCTCACTCATTCTTACGTGCCCACTTCACGTCACCAGCGAACAGGGAACAAAAAAGCAAGACGACTCCGAGAAAAGGCAAAAAGTTGCGGGTTGCGAGTCACGACTGTATGTGATGATGGTCACCTTCACTGAACAATAATCTTCCGAATCAGCTGGATATAAGTCATGGAAAATCATGGCGACCTTGGCGTGCGAATTGCCCCTTTTCTAAAGGGGTAAAGTGCCTTCTCTCTAGGGGGACTTATGAAAGCCACGAAATTTGTACTGGCGTTGGCTGCAACCTTGGTCGTTCTTTTGTCACCAAGGGCAGTTCTGGCGGACTCGGTCGTTCAGTTCGCAGCCTCTGGAACTTTCTCTAACGGCACTACGCTAGGCGGATATATAACGATTGACACCACCACGGGCACAATAACTTCCGACCTTACTTGGTCCTCTGACTCAAACCCCTTCACACAAATCCTCGCCGTGGCTTCCGGCAGTCCGACAACGACTTTAGTCGAGATTAGCGACGGCTTTGGTGGAGAGATTGATCTCGTCATCCCGTCCACCCTCACCGACTACGCTGGTGGCTCGCTTTGCGCGGTTTCTGGCAGCCCAGCTGGTTGCCCCCCAACGAACGTAACTCTGGCCGTATCTCAGGCCTCTAACGCCCTTGGCCAAGGATTCAATTTAGATGCTGGCCAATTGACACCATCTACCACGGCTGTACCTGAACCTGCATCCCTCCTTCTGCTCGGCACTGGCTTACTGAGCTTGCTGGTGGTCGCGGCACTGAAGTTGCAGCCCGCATAGGCGGGTGGGACAGAGATTGTGGGTTGGGAGGATGTTGGGTGCCGCATCCCTTTGCGTTTTTTTTTGCAAAGGGTGCGGATTTTCTCTTGGTTTTCGTTTTGGGAGACCTGGACACAAACGCGACATTGACCGACTACGCGACGTGGCTCCCCTAATCTTTCCTGCCGGAGCGCAAGCTATCGCCAAGAATATGGACAAGCATCCAAACAAGCCGGAAATGCTTTGCACATTTGTTGAAGGAGCTTGGCTGACCGCAAGACGCCAGAAACCGGTCCCGCCTCTGCGTTCTTATGGATGTCCTTTACTCCCAGGGTGATCCAGAGACTCTCCGGAGTGATCACCTTGGTACCCGAAGTGCTCTCCTCGCTCCGCCCGGGGGTGGTTGCGCTTGATTCCGCATCTGCCGTTTCGAGGGCAGCCTTGTGTCCCCCTAAAGGACGTGCCGGTTCAAACCCGGCCCCCGGACACCATCCTCATCTTAATCCCCGAAAGAAGCCCTCACGCAACCTCCGCGCGCGCTTCCGGAGCCACCTGCCGCACAAAACTCCGCCCGTGCTCCTCAGCTCCCACCCACAACAAAACGGCCAGCGACAGAATGGTCACCACTTCGAAACTCGCCAGCGCCCAACTGTACCCGAAGCGCTCGCGCAGCGCGTACTCGACCATATTTGTGGGCGACGCAAAAAGAATACCCAACTGATACGCGAGTCCCGGCATCAATCCGCGCGCCGCGTCGGCGGCTAGTTCGTTCAGGTGCACCGGGATCACGCCCCACGCGCCCTGCACGCCCATCTGAATGAGCACCGCGCTGACAATCACCGTGGGAACGCCTCTGCCAAACGCCCAAATGGGAATCACCGCCAATGTCAGACCCAGCGCAGCCATCATTCCCTTGCGGCGGCCCAGGCGTTGCGAAAGCGCGCCGAACGCGATGCCTCCCATAATGGCCCCAATGTTATAGAGCACCGCAATATCCGCGACCCGCGGCGCCGGGATGCGGTGAATTTCCTTCAGGAAATCCGGGAAAAGATCCTGCGTTCCGTGCGAGAGGAACATCATGAACGTCATCAGCACGGCGAGATACAGGAAGCGCCGCCAATGCTGCGCCGCAACGCGCAACACCTGTCCGGTCGAGGCAACTCGGTGCTGCTTCCAGGCCTCCGATTCCGGCACCTTCGTACGAATGTACAGAGCGAGCAACGCCGGAAGGGCCCCAAGCCAGAACATCCAGCGCCAGCCGAGTGTCGGCAACACAAAGCGTGCCGCCATTGCCGCCAGAAGATAGCCGATCGCGTAGCCGGCCTGCAGAATGCCGCTCAGGATCCCTCGCCGTCGCGGCGGCGCCGCTTCCATGGCTAACGAGGCGCCCACGCCCCATTCGCCTCCCATGCCAATGCCAAAGAGCGCGCGCAGCACCAGAAAAAACTTGTAGCTCGGCGCAAATCCACTCAGCAATTCGATCGCCGAGAAGTAAATCACATTGGCCATCAGCGGAATCCGCCGGCCAAAGCGGTCCGCAAGAACCCCAAAAATCAAGGCGCCCACCGGGCGCAGCGCCAGCGTGGCCGTCGTCGTGAAAACGATGGCCTTTTTGGACACGCTGAATTCCCGCGCCAGCGTGTCGTAGAGAAACACAATCACGAAGAAGTCGAACGCGTCCAGCGTCCACCCGAGGAAACCCGCCAGCAGAGCATGATGCGTGCGCGGCTTTGGCGCCTCAGCGCTCATCGGTCCGTCCGCCCACAAGAAGGAAGTACATGGCCCGCTAAAATGCCACAATTGGCGCGCCAAAGCTATACGGAGTTGCATAGTCATTAGCTGACTGCCCACAGCCCAAAACGAAAGCGCTAGCGACACTCCACTGCTCGTCTAGAAGCCATCTGACAATAGGGCAACGGGGTCGGAGCTTTAGCTCCGACATAAGGTCTTGTCAATCAATCGGGGCTTCAGCCCCTGAGGTAGGGTTTCTCTCTACGCCCGCGCGCCTTCAAAGTGCGCCTCGATCTCCTCGAGCGTCTTGCCCTTGGTTTCCGGCAGGAAGACCGCTGCCGTGAGGAAGTAAATCACCGTGCACGCGGCAAAACCAAAAAACATGGTCGCATATCCATACCGCCCGACCGTCGGCAAGAAAATCGCCGCAATCGTCGTAGAAACACCCTGGTTCAGCAGCAGCGCGATGCTCATCCCGTTCGAACGGATCCGCGTGGGCATCAGCTCCGAAAGCGCCAGCCACACGCACACCCCCGGTCCCACCGCGTAAAACGCCACAAACATGTAGAGTGTGAGCGCCACAAGCCACCCAATTTGCCGCCGCGGCACGGGAGTAATCAGCGCATTTTCGATTTTCAACGGTGCCCGGCGCGCCACATCCAGATTCCCAAACGGATTCGAGAAGAACGCCACCACTTTGTTCGCCGGGATGGCGCTGTCCCTCGCGATTTCGATGGGTTTGGGCGCTCCATCATCGGACCGCGCTACTTTTGACGCCGCACGAAAGTCGCCATACGAATAAATGATGCTCAGCGATGTCGCCCGGCCGCTGATCCGGCTCCCGGCATTGCCATTCGCGGCAAGCAACGCGTCTGCAGTCTTTGCGTCATACAGTAGAGACAGCTTCTGGTCGGCGTCAACCGTTGCCTGAACAGCCTCATGCGCATCCACTCGCAGTTTTTCGGTATTCCTAAACAGCAAACCCGTGAAGATCAATGAAACGATGATCCCCGCGCTGCCCACGGACAGCAGAAACTTTCTGCCCTTCCGATCCACCAACACCATGGCGCCGATGGTCATCAGAAAATTCATTACCGTGAACAGCACGTATCCCCAATGCGCCTGCACATCCGAAAGTCCGCTCTGCAGTAAGATATTGGTGTTGTAGCCGATGATGGAATTGATTCCCGTGGCCTGGTTGCACGCCAGAATCACGCACGCCAGAATGAACGGAATCACATACTTTCTCCGCAACAGCGATTCCTTCACCTTTTCGCCCGCCGTGCTCTTGGCCTTCTCCGCAGACGAAATCTCCTCCATCTCTCGCAACTCGGATTGCGCTTGCTCTGCGCTGCGCGAGCGCAGCAGCGCATTTAATGCCGCCTCTTTTTTCCCGCCGCGGAACAACCAGCGCGGAGACTCCGCCACGAAAAAACTTCCGACCACGAACAAAACGCCCGGTGGCAAAGAAACCCAGAAGATTCCACGCCAGGCCGCGTCCTTAAAGGCGAACAGCTTGGCAGCGTCCCCCAGCTTCGCCACCTGGTCCACGCGATAGCTGAAGTACATCCCCACCAACGCGGCGGCGAAAATCCCCAAGGTCAACAGCCACTGAAATACGCCAGTTCCCTTCCCGCGGTTCGTCGCCGCCAGGCACTCCGCCAAGTACAGCGGCACCACCACGCCAATCAATCCCGCGCTGATCCCCTGCAGCAGCCTCCCCAGAACCAGCGGCCCGTAGCCATGCGAAAGCGCAATTACCGGAATGCTCAGCACGAACAGCAACCCGCTGACGATCATCAGCGGCTTGCGTCCCATCCAATCCGCCAGCAATCCCGCAAAAAGCGTGGAGATGACGCTGCCCAACAGGACCGCGGCTACCACGATGGACAGTTGGCCCGCGTTCAGCCGCGAAGTAGCTTCCAGATAAGGCAGCGCGCCCGCAATGATTCCTACATCCACGCCGTAGAGCAAACCTCCAAGGCCCGCCACCAGCAGCAAAAACCGGTTGTACGCCGTCTTGCTGGTGTCGAACGCAGCCGCAGCCGTCCCTGCCGTCTCGGTCATGGGTTTCCCCTCTGGAGCGAATCTAGTGAACTTGCGCGCTTAGGCAACGTAAAACCGAAGCCGCGTAGCTAGCGCCAACCGCTCAGTGTCGACGCCTTTTCCACGGAAGTCAAAGACTTTCTAAACCGTTTCAATAGAGGGAATTCTGTACAAAAGAAAACCCCGGCTCGCTGAGGGGACGAGCCGGGGCGGGGGTTACAGCCTGAGGGGGGCCGGAGGAAAATCGTTTAGTTCGCTACCTCTTGTTTCTGTTCTTCCTGGATCGCAAAAACGCAGATCTTTTGCAGCTCTTCGTACGTAAAAAACCACTCTTCCACGTTGCCCGCGCGTTCCCGGTGGCCGATTCCCGTTTCATGCGAAATGCGCGAAAGCTCTTCCACGGGCAATCCCAAAAGATAAGCCGCTCGTGCGCGCGTCACGTACTTGGGTATCTGATTGTCCATTCCGCCTCCCTCTTCAGGCCGGCATCACCGCCAAGCCGTCTTCCTCAACATCCACAATCATGTTTTTGTAGATGTCCACGTCCCAGCCTTCGCCGATCCGCATGCGAACCGTATCCCCGCTCTCTTTGAGGAGCTTTCCACGCAAGGGCACTCGAATGTCACCCAGAGCTACTTTCAGAACCACCGCATGTCCCAGCCAGACGCTATAGCCCGTTTGCATGATTGTCCCTCAAGAGAAGAAGGTTCTCTGTTGCGAGGCCAAGGATGAAGTGAAGGGCAGGTTCCAACAATGGTACAGCGAGGGTACCGCACTGGTATTTTCGTACTGGCGGCACTCTTTTTCCTCTTTCTCAGGAAGATCTTAGAAGAGGTACGTTCGTACCGCCTGCTCGGGCCGCGCGTCCCATCGCCTCGCTCTTTCGTTCTTTGCAATCCTAATCAACGTGACCTTACTTTTCCGTCCGCCTTTCTTCTCTTACGAGCAGCCCTCACTTCGGCCGGGCATCGGTCTGGCGCTGGGCGGCGGCTTTGCCCGCGGATATGCGCATCTCGGCGTGCTGCGTGTTCTCGAGGAGCATCGCATCCCGGTTTCCTGCATCAGCGGAAGCAGCATTGGCAGCATTCTTGGCGCGGCGTACGCCAGCGGCGCGCAACTCGACTGCATCGTCGAAAAGTGCCGCGAGATTCGCTTTCGCGATTTTGCGCGCTGGCGGGTTTCCCGATTCGGGCTGGCCAGCAACGACCGTCTCGGAGCCTTGATGCATCGCTTCTTCGATTCGTGCCAGTTCGAAAGCCTTGCGATTCCGACCGCCATTGTGGCTACCGACCTGGGTACCGGCGATCCCGTGCTGTTTACACAAGGCAGCTTGGTCGACGCCATCCGCGCGAGTTGTGCATTTCCAGGCTTGTTCGAGCCCGTGCAGATCGGAACGCGATATCTGGCCGATGGCGGCTTGGTAGCGCCAGTTCCCACGCGCGCTGCTCGCGAACTCGGCGCGGAAATCGTCGTCGGCGTGTCCGTTGGCCTGCATGACGGCGAACTCGGCGCGCCGCAAAACATCTTTCAGGTCGTGAGTCGCGCGGTCAGTGCGGCGCAAAAGAATCAGCTGGAGGCCTGGGAACGTCACGCGGATCTCGTGCTTCGGCCTTGCGTCCAAGGCCTGGCCTGGAATGCTTTCGAACGCATCGACGAATCCATGGAAGCCGGCGCCGCTGCCGCGCGTAGAGCCCTGCCTCAGATTGAAAGACTTCTCGCCTCCCTTGAGCAACGCCGCCAGCAGGGGCGTCAAGGTGAATACCTTGTCGCGGAGGCGTTGCGATGAGGGATCAATCCAGGTGGCTGGTTCTATTGGCGACCATGGTCGGCGCCTGGCAGGAAAGTGGCGAGAATCCCGTGGTCTTCTGTTACCTTATGATATGGGGTGCCACCGCCATTCTTCGTGAGCGCACACCCATCTTGAGAACCGCTATCGTGAGGCTAGCCGCTTGTTCGAGACCATCCGCCACTTTCTTCATGCGCTCTACAGTCCCGCCGAACTCACACAATTGATTCATGCGGGGGGCCCCCCCCTCGTTTGCACCATCATTTTCGTGGAGACGGGGCTTTTCGTTGGCTTTTTCCTCCCCGGCGACTCTCTTCTCGTGACCGCGGGAATCCTCGCCAGCGGGGGTTATCTCCCGCTCCGTTGGATTCTCTTCCCAGGCATCCTCTGCGCCATCATTGGTGACCAATTTGGCTATTGGATTGGCCGCTCCGCGGGACCCGCATTGTACCGCCGCGAGGACTCCTTTTTTTTTCGCCGCAGCCACCTCCTCCGCGCCCATGATTTTTACGAAAAATATGGAGGCCGCGCTGTCATCCTGGCGCGCTTCGTTCCGATTGTTCGCACCTTTTGCCCGCCGGTTGCCGGGGCCGCCGGGATGCGCTACTCGCGCTACCTGAGCTACGACATTTTTGGCGGATTTTTCTGGGTGGGCACAATGATTTTGGGCGGATACTTCCTTGGCCGCTCCATTCCCAATATTGGCCAGAGGATCCATTACGTCATTGCCGTAGTAATCTTCCTCTCCATACTGCCGGGCATCATTGGTTTCCTGCGCGCGCGCAGTTCCTCCTCGTCGGCAGCGACGACGCAGCCCTCCGTTTCCACTTCCCAGGACCATTGAGCCATGGCCAAAACCGGCATTCGCGCCATTATTTTCGATATCGGCCGTGTGCTGGTTCGCATTGATCTTCGCCAAGTGCAAAAGAGCCTCCTCGATGGCTTGCCGCTCACTTCAGACGAATTGTGGACAGCCATCGAGAAGGATCCTCACTGGAAGGATTGGCAGGAGGGCCGCCTTTCGCCGCGCGACTGGCACCTGAATCTCTGCAAACGCTTCGGCATTAAGCTGCACTTCGACGATTTTGTAAAAGCCTGGAACTCCGTTCTCGACCCGCAACCCATGCAGCCGGACGCGCTGTTTGCAAGTCTGTCGAAAAGCTATCGTCTCGGCTTGCTGTCCAACACCGACCCTATCCACGTCGCATTCCTCGAAAGCACTTTTAGCTTTTATGATTATTTCCCGAAGCAAGTGTGCACGTACTCGTGTCTTGTTGGCGCGTGCAAACCCAATCCAATCATTTTCCGTGAAGCCTTGAAGGCCTGCAAAGTAAATGCTGATCAGGCTGTCTACATCGATGACATCGGCGCGTTTGCCGAAGCTGCTCGGGCTTTGGGCCTGCACGCGATTCAATACCTCTCTCCGGAACAACTCCGAACGGCCCTACAAGCCATCGGAATAACGGCACCGTAACTACCATCTCCTGGTAAAGATTGCCGGAACTAGTACTACGCTCCTGTTTTCATAATTTATCTAACCTTCGCTTTTGCAGGAACTTAGCCCACTTCCCACCTGTGCGGAGTTCAGGCACCCGTCGTGCTCCACTCACAAGCATAATTTCCATCCGGCGGTGCATACTGCGCTGCCTGACGATGTGATTTGTGACCCCTTATGGGGTGAGGAGAACAGCACTAACTATGTCCGACGAATATACAGTTCCAGAAACAAAGAGCAGTCCGTCCTGGCAATTGCCGGTGATTGTGATTCTCGCTCTACTTGCGTTGGGAGCACTTGGCTTTGCTTGGAGCACTTCTGCCAAGCTCGATGCCAACAAGCAGGCGCTGACTGACCAAATGAAAGTCGCTCAAGCGTCAGCTCAGACGGACGTGAATGCCCTGAAGGATCGCTTGGCCGCCGACGAAAAGACCAATACCGAATTGCGAAGCGACCTCAAGGTTGTCACCGATAAACTCAACATCACTCAGGGCCAATTGAAGAAGGCACGCGAAGAAGCCATTGCCAACAACAACCAGACCGCTACCCTGGTGAAGAACCTCGACACTTCGGTTCACACCGAACTGGCCACCAAGGCTAGCAACGACGATGTCAAGACCGTTGACACCCGTGTTACCAAGGTCAGCAGTGACCTCGACAAGACCAACAACGATCTCAGCATGGCGCGCAGCGAACTCGGCACGCTCATCGCCAAGAACCATGACGAAATCGATACCCTTCGCCGCATGGGTGAGCGCGACTACATCGAGTTCACCATTGACGGCAAGAACAAACCTCAGCGTGTTGGCAATGTCACCGTGGAGCTTAAGAGTGTGAACGAGAAGAAGAACCGTTCCAATCTCACCTACACCCTAGAGGACAAGAGCTACGAGGCCAAAAACGCCAACATCAATTCGCCGATCTTCTTCTATCCTTCCGGCTCCCACCAGCCTGAAGAACTCGTAATCAACAAGGTCGGGAAGAACACCATCTCTGGCTACTTGAGCGTGCCCAAGACCAGTTCTCAGGGCAGCTCCAATACCGCGTCCAAGTCCGGCAGCTAATCGACGCGGCTTCGATTGCATCAAACGGCGGGAGGGGTTCATCCTTCCGCCGTTTCTTTTTGTAGCCCCGGCCTGCCTGCCAAAGTCGGCTTTTGTCTCAACATCCTTCCAGACCTGCGTCGTTGCGCAGCTTCCAGCCGCCGTGTGAGGTCTCTGTTACAATTTGCGGTTCCGCTTGGAGTCTGCCTTTGCCCTCATCCCGCACCGTCGTTTTCTGTGCCATCGACGATCTGATCCCTATTTCTGGCAATGTCCTGACCGGATTCGGCGGCTTCCTGGAAAGCCTCGCGGACGTCGGCATTCCCTCCGTTTGGGTTAGTTCCCGAAACCGTCACCAATTGGATTCGCCCATCCGCAAACTCGGCCATTCGGGCCCGTTCATCGCCGAAAATGGCTCCGGTGTTTATTTGCCGGAAGACTATTTCCATCTGAAACCCCAGCGCACCCTGCGCCTTGGGAGATTCACCTGCATCCCGGTAGCTGCTCCGCAACCCGCCGCCGCAGAAGCGCTCGAAACCCTGGCCGACGACACGCAAATCTCCATCGTTCCGCTACGCTCTCTGTCCACCCGCGAATGCATGCAGAACACCGGCTTGTCTCGCCAGGAAGCAGATGCACTTCGCCAACGCGACTTCGACGAACTGTTCTTCTTCGCCGGAACTTCCGATGCCGATATTCAGAGGTTCCGCCAGCGCGCGGAACATCACAAATTCTCGCTGCGGCGCTTCGGTTCCCTCTGGTCCCTGGCGGTGCGCGCCAGCCTGGCAACCTGCATTCAGGAATTGCGCAGACTTTATGACCGCGCGCTGCACGCACATTCCTTCGCTATCGCCATAACCACCACGGCGGAATCGCCCGAACTCAGCCGGGCCTGCGACCGCGCCATTCTCCTGACCGAACGATCCTCCACGGGTCCGGCTCCGACATTTACAAGCCACCCACCGGCAAAATGCCTTCCCCTTTTCTCTACCGACACCTGGCCATTCGTTCTGGACGCCATTCAAAGATCTCGGAGGCCGTGAAGCACCTAGGCCTTGTGCTACGGCGCCCTATGGGAACCAATGTTCCGAACTGTCCCGGTTTTTGCATACTGACCTTTTACGTCGGAATTGCATGAACGGAAATCCTGCAAAACGCCAATGAATCGCGGCTACATACGTACTAGAACTGCGCGATTTTTTGGCCTCCGGATTGCTCCAATTTGGATCACCAGCCCATTTCTTTTGCGCCGCGGGCTAGACGCTTTCTAAGTCCTCGGCAGGAGCATGGTGCCCCATGGAATGGTTTCGCCGCATCCTGAAGCTACCTGCTTCCGAAACGCAGACGGGCGTCGTTTTGGCGTTCTGCATCTTCACCATGAGCGTGATGTCGATCGTTCTGGTCTGGCAGGCGCAGATTATCGCCCGCCAGAATGCGGTGATTCGCATGTTCGAGTCCCGCTTCGGAAGCTGACTCAATCCTTCTTTTCCGCCGTCCAAAGTTTCCTTATTTTGTTAGTGCTTTCCTCGTAATCATGTGCTTGAATTGCTGTGCGCGGGAAATCCTTATCCGGGAGAAATGTACGTGAAGCGCTTCCTTGCAGTCCTGTTTCTTGCAGTCGGTTTATGCCTGAGCTCAGCCGCATCGGCTCCGGCACCGGCAAATCCCCAGACCACCCATCATCGTTCCAAGCACCGTCATCACAGCAACAGAAAACACCACGCTAGCCAACATCACCGTTCAACACACAGCGCTCATCCGCATAGCTGAGCGCCACCTGTAGTGGCCGACCCGTCGGTCACTCAAGTCACGCGCTGCAGACCGCCGGCTCTGATGCCGCGCTCTTGCCCCAAACAGAAAAAGGGCCCCGGCATAGTCGGGGCCCCTTTTTTGTTTTTGCTGCGTTGCGTGAAGAGCGCAACCTCTACTGCCTGGTCCGCTTCAGCCGCAACTGGCACCGCGAGAGCGGTGTCCTCAGCTTTGTTGCGCTTCTAAGCCCGGTGGAGTCATCCATCCCCTCCGGAGCTCTCGGAGCTCACACGTTCCTTTTACGCCTGGGGATTCCCCGCTGCAAGAGATTTTTCTACGAAAAAAGGACAGGGCTTATGTGGCCAGTAATCAAAAGCTTAGAGGGCTGGCTTGTCGAAGATCACTTCAGGAACAGGGTTTCCCGCAATTGATCTCGACCGATATACGATTTCATGCTGCGGAATCCCCCAAACAAATGCTGGATTTCCCGGTTCTGAAATACTTTTTGCGCCGGAACCATCGTCTTGGCACTCAACACCTGCAGTGTGTTCGTGTCCATCACACGATAGCGCTGAAACCCTTCCGGCTTCTTGCTGTGAAATAACGCCAACACCACACCGCCTGGCCGGAGCATTTCCGTCACTTGCGCAATCATCAACTTGCCCAGGGTAGGTTCGCTGTAATCCAGGATGTCCCACAGCAGCAGCGCATCAAACGACGACGGCCCATATTGCAAGTTCTCTTCGAGGAATTTCTTCGCCAGCGCCTCGGGCGTGCGTTGCGCATAGTCCTCGACCGTCAACAGCTCTTTGGTGTTCCGCAATTCATTGGCTTGAAAATCCACCCACGCGCGCAAAATATCTTCCGATGTCACCCGGAAGCCGCGTTCGATGAAAAAGCTCAGCGTCGTCTGCCACGCAGGTCCGAGATCCAGCAGCGTGCCGCGCCCCAGCCCTTCGAGGTTCCATAGAAAGTCTTTCAATCCATTCGAGATACGCGTGATAGTCTGCAATTCCGGCTCGCGACGCGCTCCGCTCGTCACCGTCGCCCCGTAGGCGTTGTGACGGTTCCTGGGTTCCGGCAAAGATCGCGCTCCGTCCCGAAGAATTTGCCCGCCTATTGCAATTCCGAGCTTGTTAAGAAGTCCCATGGCCTAATCCGCCCCACTCGTCGCGTCCGAGGTCGTTTTCTCGCCGCCCAAGTGCGATTCTTTTGATTTGCTGGATTCGAGTTCTTTCGTCTTGCTGGCCTCTGACTTTTTCCCGTGTGAAGTTTCCCCGGTTCCCGTTCCGGATTTTCCCGCTTCCAACTTGCCCTGTACCTGCGCGCCCTCTTCAATCGAGATGCGCCCGCACTTGATATCCCCTTCCACGCGGGCGGTATGCCAAATCTGCACGCGCTCACTCGCCGTGAGTTGCCCTTGCGCTCTCCCGCGAACCACCAACTCCCTTGCGGCAATATCCGCTGTCACTGTGGCGTTCGGCCCGACCGTCAGTGTGGAATTAGTGAGCGTCACTTTGCCATCCACGACTCCGTCAATGAATAGATCCTCGCTGCCCGTGAGTTCCCCCTTGATCTTGATTCCTTGGCTCACACACGCGGGGGCCTTTGCCGAAACTCCGGGAGCGGCGCTTGCCGCTTTTCCAGTTAAGGGATTTGCTGCACCAGAAGAGACTTCGGGGCTCTGCGGACTCCCGTCTTCCTTGCGCCACATGGGGACACCTCAGGTATTGGCTCTGTTTCTAAAGTCGCGACTCGTGGCTGGATGGCTTGGGCGACTCAGAATCTTTAACATAGTACAGCACTTAACGCATGTAAAGCGCAAGTGGAGTTTTTTCCACAACAGGCTGTGTACGTTCAGGTCACGTATAAACCTATCTCCTTCCAAAACAAGGCCCCTGCGCTTTCCGCTCCCTCTTTCCCTTGCAATTCCCAGAAGGCATCTAGCATGCCAAGAACTTCATGACCGAAGATGATTACGGAACTGCGTTTCTCCCACCAATGCTCCGGGTCAAACTCGGCATCTCTCGCACCTGCTACGCTCACCGCAATTCGAACCGGGAAAGCCTTCTGGAAAATATAACGTACCCGGCGGGTGTGATAGTTCGATGTGACGATGATCACGCTGCTCCAGTGCTTCTCTTCCGCCAGCTTCGCGAGCCCTCTCGCTTCTTCAATCGTGTTGGGGGCCCTGTGATCAAACCTCAGCACCTTGTTTCGAGGCACTCCGCGCTCGATCAGGTCGTGTTCCATCAGTTCTCCCAACGCCGCGTGTGGCCTGAGCCAGCGCCCGCTGGCCACCACAATGGGAGCCACTTCCTGCCGGGACAGCTCCGCGGCTCGGCTTGCCCGGTCGGCATAAAAATTGTCATCGCCCAACACAATGATCGCGTCAGCTCGCGCAGCCGGCTCGTCAATCACCCAGTATTCGGCGGCGTAGCGCATAATGGGATGCCGCACCAGATAAACCAACACGCAAAACGCGACCAAACAGAGCACCACCATGAGGTTCACAAAGGCGCTGCCCTTTTCCCTCGTCGGTTTCCAACTATCCTTGCAGTGCTTTCGCGGCGACACAGGCATTCTTGCCCGCCCTAAGTTTCGAAGGCTCCGCGCGCTCATGAATTTGGATCGATGCCCCGCAGCTGTTCGGCGGCTTGCTCGGGAAGAACTGCGTTGAAGTATACCTCTTTAATGCTGTAGGACTTACTCCGCTTTTCCACGATCGGCATGATTTCAATGTGCCAATGGTAGTCGTCCGCCAGTGTTTTCCAGTAGCCGGACAGTTCTCCCTTTTTGTTTCGCGTGTTTGGGGCCGTGTGCACCACCAAGTGAAACGCCGGTGCGACTTTCTCCAAACGCCGCAGCACCCGCCCAAGCAGCGCTGCAAGCTGCCGGCGGTTCGCCCCAGGGCGCGGCTGCTCGTACAAATGATTGTGCCGGCGGTGCATCAGCCAGACTTCGAACGGCACCCGCGAGGCGTACGGACACAGCGCATAGTAGTCGCCCTGCACATCCACGATGCGCTTGCCTTGTTTCTCTTCCTGCCGCACGATGTCGCAGAATACGCAGCGCTCGCGGTCCCGGAACCAATCGTGCGCCGCCACCAATTCGTACTTGATCCGCCGCGGCACAAAAATCGTGGCCGTTACCTCGGAATGCGAGTGGTCCCACTCCTCGCCCGCCAACCCCCCTTGGTTCTTGAAGACGCTTACATACTTGAAGCGCGCATCTTTTTTCAGGTCGGCGATTCGCGACCCCCACGCCCACATAACCCGGTCGATTTCATCGTCGCTGAGTTGCGACATCCGCTTATCGTGCTGCCTTGTTTCGATAACCACTTCATGCGCGCCCAACGGCCCCATTTTGTCGTAAATGCCTTCCGCCAAACGTCCAGGATCATTTTCCACCCGATAGAGCGGATCGGGATGCGGAATCACCCGTACTTGCCACGGCCCCTCTGCCGGCCAAGTCAGAATGCTCTTCGCGTTGTCCACATGTTCCGGGTCCAGCGGACACGGCGCGCCGCTTTCATCGACAAGCTCGCGCTGACCTGATACGACCCAACTCTGTGTGACTGGATCTCTGCGGATCTGCATGGATGTTTAGCGCGTGTAGCGCGTCGGCGTCGGGCCTTCCTCCAGGCGATGCCGGTCCCAAATGGCTCCCTCACGCCCGTAATAGGCCATCTCAAAGTCCTGCGTCAATTCCAGCGCATCGGTCGGGCAGGCATCCTCACAAAGCCCGCAAAACATGCAACGGGAAGTGTCATAGGTGAAGAAGGTGAGCACCTTGCGCCGCGTGGCATCATCGCGCTCCCAGCCCACTACGATCAGATTCTCCGGGCATGCCAGCGCGCACAAATTGCACCCGATGCACAGCGTCTCTCCGGTCTCCGGATTCTTGTTCAGCCGTGGCGCTCCTCGATATCGCTCCGCCACCATCGGCCGTTCCAACGGATACTGCTCCGTATAAATGTTGCTGGGCAGTTGCGTCCGGAATGTGACCGCCATACCCTTCAGGAAATCGGTCTGAAATATGCGTGAAATCAGTTCTTTCATGCTTTCAGTCTCTTTCCCCGACGCCTCCGTTGTCAAGGACTCTAACCACGCCTCGTTCACCAATCTACGTTCCGTGTGGCGCTGGCCTCATGCCAGCGCCCTGAGCTGTAGCACCGATTTTCGATTTTCCAATTTTCGTCTTTCCAGCATGCTATTCTCGCCTCGGATATGCCAGAAGATCTCTATTTCATGCAACTTGCCCTCGAAGAAGCGCAGGCCTCCGCCGAAGCTGGCGAAGTCCCCATCGGTGCGGTGCTCATCCACAGTGGCGCCATCATCGTGCGCTCCGGCAATCGCACCATCCGCAACAACGACCCCACCGCCCATGCCGAGATCATTGTCATCCGGGAAATAGCCCAGACCATCCACAATTATCGCCTGACAGGTGCCACCCTCTACGTCACCCTCGAACCTTGTGCCATGTGCGCCGGTGCCATCATTCAGGCCCGTATTTCCCGCGTAGTCTACGGCGCCGACGACCCCAAAGGCGGCGCTTTCCGCTCCTGCTTCGAAATCCTGACCAACGACAAGCTGAATCATCAGGTCGAAGTCACCCCCGGCGTAATGGCCGCCGAGTCCGCCGCCCTGCTCCAATCCTTCTTCGCCGCCCGCCGCTAGCCGTTGAACCTCTGTGAGGTTCAGCAATGTTTACCCACGAGAGATTCCCTTGAACCCACAAAGTTCTGTGCCCAAGTCAGCTCAGCACTCTTCGTAGGCACCGTGGCCTCACCCTTCAGCGCCTTCGCCCCCCCTCTTAACTCCCTTACCTCCGCCCTTTTCTCTTTCCTCTCCGTGTCTCTGTGACTAATCCCTCAGGGTGTTCCGTAGCCCGTCCACTCGCAATTTTGCTAAACTAATCTCACCGACCACTGCGGAGAGGTGACTGAGTGGTTGAAAGTACTCGCCTCGAAAGCGAGCGTACGGGGAACCGTACCGTGGGTTCGAATCCCACCCTCTCCGCCATAAAACGCACCAAAGACCACACCGCCAAGGTTCCTGACTGTCATTAGTCAGGATTTGCTTAGAGATCTTCGAGCTGCGTCGCTGCGTTCGCGGTAGAACGTTACCTTGCCGTCGGACACGTTGGCGATGTAGCGCCCTTGCTGCAGGAATTGCATCACTTTCTTGCCGGAGCGGGCCAACTGCGCCCACCGCGATGTGGTATTGGGATTTTGCTCCAGGCCGCGAATGTCGTGCCCATCAAAGACAAAATCGACCTGCCGCAAGCCACGCTTTGCAGTGTGACGAACGGGGTAGCGGCCATCGCCGATTTGAACGGCTTTGGCGTTCTCGACGAGAGCTTGCCGCCAGACCTCGATGAACGCCTGTTCGAAGGAAAGCGTCATGGGACCTGCCTCGGGAGGATTGTATCTCTGCGCTGGCCGCTCGTGGGTGTCTGCACTTGCGGTAGCTGAAACCTGGGCGTATACAGGTTCTAGAGGGGCCGGGGAGTCCGAGAGGACTTTGAACCGGAGGAATGGACATGAAGAGATCCACTCTGTTGCGAGCTTTCAGCGTAATCGTCACATGCATAGTGCTGGCCTGGACCGCACAGCCCGCCTTTGCCCAACGTGGCGGTGGCGGCCACGGCGGCGGTGGAGGATTTCACGGCGGCGGAAGTTTCCATGGTGGCGGCGGAGGCCACTATAGTTACAGCGGCGGGCATGCTTATGGCGGCTATCATGGCGGTGGCTACTACGGCGGGCGCGGATACTACGGAAGCCGGGGTGGCTACGGCTGGGGCGGCAGACCCTGGGGCTGGGGCTATCCAGGCTACGGTTGGGGCTGGGGCCTTGGTTTTGGATTCGGGTGGCCGTATTGGGGTTGGGGTTGGGGATATCCCTATTACTACGACTACGGTCCCTCGTATTACGCTCCCTACCCTTACTATGACCCTTATTACTGTCCTCCGGGCTACCAGTGCCCTCCCCCCAACGGAGATGATCCTCCGGCTCCGAACGCTCCAAACACGAACCCCAGGTCGGGAACGAACCCGGCAAGGCCTTGGAGACCTCCGGTGAGCAATCCGAACACGAGCCCCGCGACCGGCAATATCGGAGCCAGTACGTCGCGTGCTCCGATTCTCTCGGTGGACAAGATAAACACCTCCCCGTCGAGCAACTACCGGGTAGCGCGCTCCACCACACAGCAAACTGCTACGCTAAGCCCTGAAGTGCAAAGCGCGATGCGCCACTTGCGCGAGATGCCGCCGTTTGCGCGCGAGAGGGAGATCGACACCGGCCGCTACAGCCACTTTTCGCCCGAGGACCGGGAAGTGCTGCGAAGTCTGAACTGACAGTTGGGGTATAGTCGCACCTAACGTGTGGGGTCTGGCTCCCATCTTCGTAGGGGCGCGGTACAACTGTGCCGTATCCCGGCACGATCACGACTTTGTGCAGCCGTAATTGTCACTGCAAGCGCGCCCAGGTGGAAAACAGCGCACAAATCCTCGAGCGCCTTTCAGTGAGGCACAGCTGTTTGCAGGACAGCCTGGAAAGCCGGCTTGGGCTGGCCAGCGCGATCGAAGAGCAATGGATAGCTGCTGCGGCCTCTCACAGGCCAGTTGTTCAACCAGGAGTCCCCATCGGTGACGCCCCAGAAGGTTACCCGGGTGACCACATCGCGATGTTTGAGATAGACCGCGAAAAGCTCGGCGTAGCGTTTCGCCAGAGCCTGCTGCACGGAATCAGGTAGTCCGTCTGCATAGGGGTTCAGTTTCGGGTCGAGCTTGATATTCGTTTTGACATCCGCGGTGCCCTGCATGGCTGCACGCGGCAGAACGTCAATGTCCAACTCGGAAATCGCGACCTTCACGCCGAGTTTTGCGAATGCGGAGATGGTGGCCTCCTCCTGGTCGATGCTGGGCCACGTGAGGCTAATGTGGCTTTGCACTCCGACGGATGTGATGGGGATGCCCTGCGCTTGCAGGTTCTTGACGAGCGCAATGGTGCCCTTTCGCTTCGGCTCATTCTCGACAGAGTAATCGTTGTACGTAAGTTCGGCCTGCGGATCGGCCTCGTGCGCATACTGAAATGCCTTTGCAATGTAGTCCTCGCCGATGATCTTCAGCCACAGTGACTGCCGCAGCGTTCCATCCTCATTCAGAGCTTCGTTGACCACATCCCAGCTTTTTATCCTGCCCTTATAGCGCCCGACCACGGTGCGAATGTGATCCTGCATGCGCTTCAGTAGTAGGTCGCGAGTAAGCAAGTTGCCGTGGTCGTCGCGGAAAACCCAGTCGGGCACCTGGTTGTGCCATACCAGGTTGTGACCCACGATGAACATGTGATTCTGCTCGCCGAAGGCAACGTACTGATCCGCGAGGTCAAAGGTGTAGGTATCCAGCTGGGGATGAACGTGCTCCCACTTGAGGACATTTTCCGGGGTGATGGTATTGAACTGCTCCTTGACGATGCCGGCGCCGCGGGTGTCCTTCCCGGTAAATTGGGCGGCGTTCACTGCAGCGCCAACGACAAACGATCCCTGGAATGCGCCCTTGAGCGTGGTTGGTGCGTCGGCCCTCGCGGCGAAGACTGACGCCAGAAGCACCGTCAGGAACATCGATCCCAATTTTGTCGTCATTGCGCTCTCCTCTCACGCACGCGCGACTGTGATTTGCATGCGGAACAGCAGACGTTTCATCTGTTCGCTGGCGCAAACTTCTTGCGGCGCTCGGTTAGATCGTTGGCGATCGACTTCGTGAACTCGCGAGACAGCGGATAGAAGAACAGGCAAGCCGCAGCAGCAAAGAAGCAGAGGCCGGCATACACGCTCGCGGTCATCCGGATGCCGGACTGCGCCTGCGCGGTCTGGACAGCAGCCTCGGACACGAAGCCATAGGCGGCCAGCAGCCATCCGGCAATGGCGCCGCCGAGCGCCAGACCTGCCCAGAGTGCAAAGACGACGGCCGCAGTAACGGTGCCGCTGGCGCGCCGGCCGGTCTTCCATTCGCCGTAATCGGCGACATCGCCCATCATGGCCCAGAGAATCGGACCCGACAATCCGAACGAGAACTGGCGAAGCACTTCCGCTCCAATGATCAGAGAAGTGGCTGTTGGGGGCAAGACCCGCAGCGCAATGCTGAAAACGCCCGTCAGGATCATGCTCGCAATGAAGAGCGCACGCTTGCCCACGCGGACGGAGACAAAAGTGGAACACGCAACACCCAAAAGCAAGGAACCTAGTCCGAAGCCGTTGAACCAAGAGTAGAGCTTCACGTTGCCGACGACGTATCGGAAATACGGCAGCATAACGTTCCCGCGCACGAGAATGGCGGTGAAATAAAAGAGCGTGACCAGGAACAGTACTACCCACGCACGATTCTGGAACAAGTCCGATAGATCTTGACTGAGCTTCGTCTTCTGCTGTGGGTCGGGTTGGATGCGCTCTTTCGTGGTCAGGAAGGTGATGATGAAAAAGACCACGCCGACCAGGCAAAGAAGGCCCATGGTCAACTGGTAGCCGCGAGCGTCGTTGCCCCGTCCGAAAAACCCGACCATGGGGATGGCCAGACTGGCAATGATGAACCCGGCGGAGTTGGCGGCGATCTGACGATAAGACGAAATGCTGGTCCGCTCATCCGGATCCTCGGTCATGACTGCGGTCAACGTGGCGTACGGCACGTTGTTGACGATGTAGATCACTCTGAGCAGGCTGTACGTGACCCAAGCGTATACTAGCTTGCCGCCCGGACTGAGGTCTGGGGTGGTGAAAGTCAGGACGCCAATCACGCCGAATGGCACGGCGGTCCAGAGGAGCCACGGCCGAAACTTGCCCCAGCGTGAGGTCGTCCGGTCGGCGATCACGCCCATCACGGGATTGATACACGCAGCTCCCAGGCCGACGACGCCAAACAGGGTTCCTGTCTGAGCGGGCGTGAGGCCGAAGGTGTGTGTGTAGAAGTCGAGTTGCAGCGCAATCATGAACTGGAAGATGAAATTTGCCGCCATGTCGCCAAGGCTGTAACCGAACTTCTCTGCAAACGAGAGTTTCTGCGTCATGTGGGCCTCGTCTCTCTGTCGCCGGATTGGCGCTACGGCTTAACCTGCAGAACCACCTTTTGCAGGTCGGCGTCGCGCGACGAATTGCCGACCATAATTTCAAATTCACCCGGCTCCACGACGTATTTCATGTTCACGTCGTAGAACGACAGATGCTCCGGAGTAATGTCCAGCGCGACCGTGGTGCTCTCGCCGGGCTTCAGTTGCACTTTACGAAAGCCTTTCAGCTCTTTGATTGGCCTGGTCACCGAACTTACACAGTCGCGGATGTACATCTGCACCACTTCGGTGCCTTCGCGCTTGCCGGTGTTTGTGACATCGACCAGAACGCTCGTCGTGCCATTGCGCTTGATGCTTTTCTTCGTCAGCCGCGGATTGGTGATGGAAAAAGTTGTGTAGCTCAAGCCGTAGCCGAACGCATAAAGCGGTGAGACATCGTCGAACAGGTACCCGCGCCGCGCTGAAGGCTTGTAGTTGTAGAACGCCGGAACGTGCCCTACCGAACGCGGGATAGTAATCGGCAACTTGCCGCCCGGGTTGTAATCCCCGAATAGCACGTCCGCTACAGCCCGGCCGGTTTCCTGCCCCAGGTACCAGCATTCGTAAATCACCGGCACGTTCTGGCTGACGTAATTGATGGAGTTCGGCCGGCCATTGAACAAAAAAACGATCACCGGTTTCCCGGTCGCGACCATCGCCTTCACCAACTCTTCCTGTCTGCCGATTAGATCCAGGCTGGTGCGGTCGCCCATGTGTGTCCGCATCCAAGCTTCCCGCGATGTCTGCTCATTCCCGCCAATCGCCAAGACAATGACATCGGCGTTCTTCGCCACCTGGATCGCTTCCTGGATGGACTTGCGGTCTTCCTCGGGATCGCTGGGCACGACCTCGTCTTGATTCCAGTTGCCGCCGATGGTGATTTTGCATCCTTCGCTGTACACAACCTTCGCGCGCTTCCCGACTTTTTGCCGTATGCCCTCGAGAACGGTCACGTTGTATTTCGGTGTGCCGCTGTAGCCGCCCAGCAGGTTGCGATCCGCGTTGGGGCCGATTACCGCGATGGATTTGATTTCGCTTAGGTTCAGTGGGGCCAGATTGCTTTCGTTTTTCAGCAGCGTGATTCCCTCGTGCGCCGCCTTTAGCGCTAATTCACGATGCGCGTCGCAGCCCACAACGCGCTCCGCTTCGTCCGGATCGACGTAGGGATCCTCAAACAGCCCCATCTCGAATTTCCAGTGCAGCATCGGTGCCACTAGTTCATCGAGTTCCGATTCCTTCAACACACCTTTGCGAACCAACTCCACGAGATGCAAGTAGCAGTCTGGGTCGGGCAACTCGATGTTTACACCCGCGCGAACCGCCTGCGCGCACGAATCCAGCTTGTCTTTCGCCACGAAGTGGCCGTGCGTCTCCGGACGATGGCCGAGTTCCCAGATGGCAAAATAATCCGAAACCGCGAATCCCTTGAAGCCCCACTCCTTGCGCAGCACGTCCCGCAGCAACCACCGGTTCGTGTGCGACGGAACACCATCGACCTCGTTATACGAAGGCATGATGCTGAGAGCGCCGGCTTTTTGCAGCACTTGCTTGAAGGGGTAGAGAAACGTCTCACGCAGCACGCGCAGGGAGACGTTCGCCGGCGCGCAGTTCATGCCGGATTCGGGCTGGCCGTGTCCCACAAAATGTTTCAGCGTAGCGATCATGCGGCGCTTGTCGCGGAACTTGCCATCCCCCTGGAAGCCGCGCACCGCGGCGATACCCAGTTGCGCCACTAGGTAGGGATCTTCGCCGTACGTTTCTTCGACACGCCCCCAGCGCGGTTCACGCGCCACATCGATGACGGGTGTGAGCGCCTGGTGCGCCCCGCGCGAACGCGCTTCCAGCGCAGTCATGGTGTACAGCGATTCGACCAACTGCGGGTTGAAGGTTGCGCCCAACGCAATGGGTTGCGAAAAACTGGTGCTGTCGACACCCGCGTGACCGTGCAGGCACTCCTCGTGAATCATCACCGGAATTCCCAAGCGGCTGTTCTCACGGAAGAATTTCTGAATCGCATTCGTGAGTTCCGCCATTTCCCGCGCGTTCTTGCCCTTGCCGGAATCGCTGGGCCGGCCAACTTGGCCGAGTCCGCGTCCCTTCGCGAACGCGGTCTTGGCTTTCTGCAAATCGAAGTTCCCTTCCGCGTCCACGAGAGTTTCGGCCTTCTCTCTCCAGATGCACACCATCTGCGCGGCTTTTTCTTCGAGGGTCATGCGGGACAGTAGATCTTTCACGCGACGCGCCGTGGGCAAGCCGGCGTTTTTGTAAGGGGGCAGTGCTTTACGCGCGCGCGCTGCAACCCCGGATTGCTTTTTCATGGCATGCACTCCTCTGCGTTGCGGGCGTTTTCCTTGCCGCAGCAAAGGTCCCCGCAGCGATGCAAAGCGAAGCTTGGAAGTAAAGTCGTATTCCTGAAAAGCGGTAAGAGCATGATACTATAGAATTGCCGTTAACGTACACGGTAAGCCTAAACTGCCTCTTCAGACCTGGGACCCGGTGCTCCGGGCCGTGAGCATAGAACGGAGGACTTATTCCAATCCTAGGCATTGACGTCGGTACGGGCGGCACGCGGGCGGTGCTGCTGGACGAAACGGGACGCATCCTGGCTTCCGGCACGGAGAACCACCAACACTTTGCCAGTCCCCAGCCCGGCTGGGCCGAACAGGATCCCCGGGACTGGTGGTGCGCCGCGGCGCTCGCCGTTCGCAAAACACTCCGCGAAGCTGGAGTAACCGGAGACGCCGTTTCTTGCGTCGGATTTTCCGGGCAGATGCATGGCGCCGTTCTGCTCGATGCGCGCGGCGAGGTGATTCGCCCCGCACTGATCTGGTGCGATCAACGCACGGAAGCGCAATGCAAAGAGCTGCAGCAAATGTTCGGCCTCGAGCACCTCATTGCGTTAACCTGCAACCCTCCGCTGACGAATTTCACACTCACAAAATTGCTTTGGGTGCGCGAAAACGAGCCCCACAATTGGGAGCGCGTCCGCAAGATCATGCTGCCCAAGGACTACGTCAGGCTGCGCCTCACCGGCGAGTCTGCCATCGATACCGCCGATGCTTCCGGTACGCTGATGCTCGACGTCGCAAAACGAATCTGGGCGCGCGAGGTGCTGGAGAAAACGCAGATTCGTTCGGAGTTTCTCCCGACGCTTTACGAATCGCAGGAGGTCTGCGGGAAGATCTCACAGGAAGGGGCGAGGGAAACTGGCCTGACGGCCGGAACGCCCGTCGTGGCAGGAGCTGGAGATCAGGCAGCCGGAGCCGTTGGCATCGGAATAACGAGGCCAGGAACGGTCAGCGCCACGATCGGAACCTCCGGCGTAGTGTTTGCAGCGACAGATCGCCCGGCACTCGACCCCAAGGGGCGTTTGCACACCTTTTGCCATGCCATTCCCAATCGCTGGCATGTCATGGGCGTAACACAGGCGGCGGGCCTGTCGTTGCGATGGTTCCGCGACCAATTCGGCTCCCCCTATGTCGGGAGCGGCGATGTATATGACCGCATGTGCGAAGACGCCGCCCGTGTGGATGCCGGATCGGAAGGCCTTTTCTGGGCGCCGTATCTCATGGGAGAGCGCACGCCGCACCTCGATCCAAATGCGCGAGCAGCGTTCGTTGGCTTGACCGCTTCGCATACGCGAGCGCACTTGATCCGCGCCATCCTCGAGGGCGTGGCCTACAGCCTCAAAGACACTTTCACGATTTTCGACGAGATCGGTGTTCCTGCTCAGCGTATCCGCTTGGGCGGCGGAGGTGCGCGTTCGCCTCTCTGGCGGCAGATTCAGGCGGACGTCTATGCGCACCAGGTTGAAACCGTCGTCGCGGAAGAAGGAGCGGCGTATGGCGCGGCGATTTTGGCTGGCGTGGGCGCAGGACACTGGGCGACTGTGGATCAGGCTTGTGACGCCGTAGTGCGCGTTGCGAGCCGCATCGAACCTGACCCCCGACCTAGCGCTCTTCTGCAAAGCGGCTATCAGGTGTATCGTCGCATCTATCCTGCCCTGAGGCAGATGTTCGAAGGTAGTCGCAACGCGGGCGCCAATTGAGCCACCCCAGACTGCCCCGCACTACACGCGGGCTTGCAGCAAATTGCCGGCCGGAGCGCCCGCTTCTGCTACCTGAGGAGGACTCATTTGGGGCATCCCTCTCTTGATCTATCCAACAAAACTGCAGTAGTCATCGGGGGCACCAGCGGAATTGGCCTTGCGCTGAGCCGTGGGCTTGCTGAAGCAGGCGCAGACGTCGTGCCCACGGGACGCCGCGAGAACCTGGTGCACGAAGCGGCGCAGATGATCGAGAAGCACGGGAGGCGATCTCTCGCTCGGGTTTGCGATGTTTCCGACCAGACCCAGATCGAGGGGTTTCGTGACGCGGTCTTGGAAAAGTTCGGCAGTGTTGAAATCTTGGTGAACTGTGCGGGGCGCACCAAGCGCATGCCCACGCTCGATTTCCCCGAAACGGAGTGGAACTCCATCCTGGACACCAACCTGAACGGGATGTTCCGCGCGTGCAAGGTGTTCGGCAGGCCTATGCTCGAGCGCGGCTATGGCCGCATCGTTAACATCGGCTCCATCAGTTCCTTCGTCGGCGTTTACGAAGTTGCGGCATACTCCGCCAGCAAAGCGGGTGTTGTTGCCCTGACAAGATCCTTGGCGATCGAATGGGCGCACAAGGGAGTCTGCGTGAATGCTCTGTGCCCCGGGGTATTCCGCACCGACTTGAACGCCGCTTTGTTGGACGGCACGGCACGCGTCCGGGAGTTCCTGATGCGCACGCCGATGGGCCGCTTCGGAAAGGTCGAAGAACTCGTTGGCGCAACTATTTTTCTGGCATCGGATGCGGCCAGTTTCATGACCGGTCAAGCTGTGATAGTAGACGGAGGCCTGTTGGCGAGCGGTGTGAACCAATGAAGCGTTTTGTTCCGTTTCGTAGCTGGAGTTTCGCCGCGCACGCCACCGCGATTTTCTTCTGTTCCCTCACTCTCTGTTCCCGGGCCCAGGGTCTCGGGCAGGTTCGCTACGTCGAAAGACAAGAGAATGCCGGCAACTTCGTCATTGTTAAGGACAAGCAGGCCACGACCCTCTACGTGGATGCCAACGACTACCCCGGCGTCGTCCGCGCCGTATCTGACCTCCAGGCGGACATCAAGCGCGTTACCAACTGCACCGCAGTGATCGTGCATGGCTTAGGAGATCAACAGCCGAATGTCATTTTGATCGGCACCCTCGGGAAAAGCGCTCTCATCGACCAGTTAGTGCGCGATGGAAGAATCGATGTCACTGCGATCGCCGGAAAATGGGAATCGTTCGCCATTCAGACCGTCGCCAATCCCCTTCCCGGAATCGCCCATGCCTTGGTCATCGCCGGCAGCGACAAACGCGGAACCCTCTATGGCATCTACGACCTCTCCGAGCAAATCGGCGTTTCGCCCTGGTATTGGTGGGCGGACGTTCCAGTGCGTCACCAAGACACGCTGACCGTCAAGCCCGGCGCGTACACGCAAGGCCCCCCGGCGGTGAAATATCGCGGCATTTTCCTGAACGACGAAGCGCCCGCGCTCACCGGCTGGGTAAAGGAAAAATACGGAAACTACAATCACGAGTTCTACGAAAAGGTTTTCGAACTTCTTCTCCGCCTGAAGGCCAATTATCTTTGGCCAGCGATGTGGAACAACGCCTTCAACGAAGATGATCCCCTCAATCCCCAGCTTGCAGACGAGTACGGAATCGTCATGGGCACCTCGCATCACGAGCCCATGATGCGCGCGCAACAGGAATGGAAACGTCACGGAACCGGGCCGTGGGACTATTCCAAAAACGGCGCCGTGCTCCGTGACTTCTGGCAGCAAGGTCTGCAACGCAATAAAGCCTATGAAAACACGGTCACGATCGGCATGCGCGGGGACGGCGACCTCCCCATGTCCGAGAGCGCAAACATCGCGCTTCTGGAGCAGATCGTAGCCGACCAACGAAAAATCATCGCGAACGTGTATGGACGCGACCCTGCTACTGTCCACCAAGACTGGGCGCTCTACAAAGAAGTGCTCGAGTACTACGAAAAAGGGATGCGTGTCCCCGATGATGTAACTCTGCTGTGGTGTGACGACAATTGGGGCAATATCCGGCGGCTTCCCACTCCCGAGGAACGCAAACGCGCTGGCGGCGCCGGCGTTTACTACCACTTTGATTATGTCGGCGATCCGCGCTCCTACAAATGGATCAACACGAATCCTCTACCCAAGATTTGGGAGCAGATGAACCTCGCCCTCAACTACGGCGCCGACCGCATCTGGATCGTCAACGTCGGCGATTTGAAGCCAATGGAATTCCCCATGGAGTTTTTTCTCAGTCTGGCCTGGAATCCTGCAAGATGGCCAAAGGAAAACATCGCAGAGTTCGCCAAACTCTGGGCATCCCGGGAATTTGGCCCGCAATATGCCTCGGAAATTGCCGAGATTATTTCCAAATACGGGAAATTCAATGGAAGGCGCAAACCCGAACTTCTCGAACCGAGCACCTACAGTCTTGTGAACTATCGCGAAGCCGATACCATCGCTGCTGATTTCCAAGCCATTACCGACAAAGCAGAAGAGGTCTACAAAAAACTCCCTGACGAAGACAAGAACGCCTTCTACGAGCTCGTGCTTTACCCAACGAAAGCGTCCGCGGTGGTAAACCAACTTTACATCACCGCGGGGAAAAACCAGCTTTATGCTGCGCAAGGCCGCGCAAGCACAAACGAACTTGCTAACCAGGCACGCAGACTGTTCGAGTCGGATGCCGAATTATCGGCCTATTACAATCACACCCTGGCTGGCGGCAAGTGGGATCACATGATGGATCAAACGCACATCGGCTACACGTTCTGGAACGAGCCGCCGGTAAACAATATGCCCGCAGTCAGACAGCTCGATGTGCCTGAATCGGCCAAGATGGGAATCGCCGTGGAAGGATCGGCCAAGGCTTGGCCCGACTCTCCGGGTCAGCTAACGCTTCCGCAGTTTGATTCGTTTAATCGGCAACACTTTTATGTTGACATTTTTAACCGCGGCAAAGCCTCTTTCACTTTCACAGCGCGATCGAGCGCACCGTGGATCAAGCTCAGCGACGCGCAAGGCAAGGTCGATGAGGAAAAGCGCACCTGGATCAGCGTGGATTGGAGCCGAGCTCCTGAAGGGCTGAGCCGCGGTTCCGTAAACATTTCGAGCGACACTGGCCAGGACGTCGCCGTAAACGTGGAAGCCTTCCGCCCCGCTGCTCCTTCGCCGGACAACCTGGACGGATTCGTCGAAGGCGGCGGATATGTGGCCATTGAAGCAGTTCACTACACGAAAAAGGTTGCTGGCGCTTCGGTGCGCTGGGAGAAGATCGACGATCTCGGCCGAACGCTTTCTGCCATGACTCCGTTCCCAGTTACAGCGGAAAGTCTGGTTGCTGGCCAGGGAGCGCCGCGCCTTGAATACAAAATGTACCTGTTCCATGCAGGCACGGTTGCGGTGGAAGCGGTCGTCGATCCCACGCTGAACTTCGTGCCCGACCGAGGTCTTCGC
>Ga0187782_10000316_pt1 | contig 31733 bp, 33 predicted proteins | sample 0715_SJ02_MP15_2_FD_132454 | JGI IMG/M metagenome (GOLD analysis project Ga0187782, IMG submission 132454) | Tropical peat soil microbial communities from peatlands in Department of Meta, Colombia - 0715_SJ02_MP15_20_MG | ecosystem: Environmental > Terrestrial > Soil > Wetlands > Peat | place... | reverse complement strand
CGCCGTCGAGGCTACGCATGCGAACGCCTCATGCATCTTCGTGCCCGCGCCGTACGCCCGGGACGCGCTCCTCGAGGCCGTCGACGCGGGGGTCCGGCTCGTCGTGGTCGTCACGGAGCACGTTCCGTTCCACGACATGCTCGTCATGTACCACTACGCCCGCTCGAAGGGCACCCGCATCATCGGCCCGAACTGTCCGGGCATTGGAAGCCCCGGGAAGTCGAAGATTGGGATCATCCCGAACGTCGTCTTCCAAGCGGGCCGGGTCGGCGTCATCTCCCGGAGCGGGACGCTCACCTACGAGATCGTCAACGGCATCAAGGAGATCGGCCTGGGTCAGTCGACGTGCATCGGTCTCGGCGGGGACCCGGTCGTCGGGACGACGTTCGTTGACGCGCTCCCGCTGTTCGAGTCCGACCCTGAGACCGACGCCCTCGTGATGGTGGGCGAAATCGGAGGCACCGCGGAAGAGGACGCAGCGGACTACATTCGTCACCACTTCACGAAGCCCGTGGTCGCCTACATCGCGGGTCGCAGCGCTCCTCCCGGGAAACGTATGGGCCACGCTGGCGCGATCATTTCCCGGGGGAAGGGAACGGCCGAGACCAAGGTGGCCGCGCTCGAATCGGCCGGCGCTCAGGTCGCCCGCTTCCCCTACGAGATCCCGGGCATGATCGCCGAGGCGGCGAAGAGGGCGCGCCGATGAGCGGCGCTCCCGAGCCCGCCCGGCACGCCTCTTCCGAGGAAGAAGGAGAGACGTGCCTCGTCCCCGCTTGCGGCGCCCCCGCGGTCCGGCGGCTCTCGCTTACCGAGGCCCGAAAGGCGTTTCCGAACCTGCCCGACAAGGGGCGAATGGCGCCGCTCTGCCGGGACCATTACCGGGAGTGGAAGAAGGCGACCAAGAAGGCCCGCCAGCTCGAGCGCGCCGCCTGGTAAGGCGGAGGAACGGGTTCGGCCCGAGGTCCTGGGCCGCTCACTGCTTCCGCATCTTCTGGGCTCGCATGCGGCGGCGCATCCGCTTCTTGCGCCACTTCCACCGCATGTGGCCGCGCTTCTTCCAGACTCGCGAAGAACGTTTCATTCCCTCTCAATCCGAACGCGCGGCGGTACGGGTGACCGTTTATTAGCGTTACCGGCGACCGGCTCCTTCCGCCGGCGACTGTTCCGGGTCTGGGGGCGACCGGTTCCTGACTCCGACCGTCCCCGCCGCGTTATCTGGCCCTAACGCGTCGCTCGCCCGTGCTCGACCCGAGCGACCTCGAGATCAACGTCCTCGAATTCCGGCAACGTTCCTTCCAGTTCGAACGGCTCGTGGAGCACGAGGGCCGAGAGTATGCGGTATTCGCCCGCACGGAGACCGAAAGCGAGAGCCAGTTCCGGCCTCGCCTCCTCCACCTTCGGGTCATCGTTCCTCGGGCCTGGGTGGTGTACGATGAGCCGAACGACGTCCTGCTGCTCGCCCGCGACGGGGCGACGGTCCCGCTCCGGCTCGTGGAGTCCGTCACCGAGGTGGGCGCGGACCCTTCCGAGTTCACGGAGCAGGGGATCGACTGGCGCCGGGCGCCCGGGCCGAACGGCCTATGGGTCTACGCACCGGAGGAGCTCGCGAAGGAGCTCTTGCTGCCGGCCACGCTCGGGCGCCTACTGGGGACCTGATGCCTCCGGCGGAAGGGTCGGCGCGGCCTTCGCCCGGAGGAACCGGTCAAGGATCGCGGCGAAGATCCCCCCGAGGATCGGGGCGACCCAGAACACCCAGTCCTGGCCGATCGCCCAGTTGCCGCTCGACCAGAGCGACGAGACGACCGCGGGGGCGAAGCTGCGCACCGGGTTGATCGACGCTCCGTCGACGGGGATCGCGACCAGGTTCGCCATCAACAGGGTGAGCCCGATCCCGAGCGGCGCGAGGTTCTTCGCCGAGCCTTCGGCCCGGGTCGAGAGGAGGACCACGATCACCAGCAGGAACGTGAATGCGACCTCGATGAGGAAGACCGCGCCGAGGTCGAACCCATTGCAGGCGGTCGAACCGGCGGAGTAGCACTGGGAGGCGAGCGCGCTCGCTTGCGCGGTCGGGAAGAACGTGGAGTTCCCGTAGGCGATCCCGGCGATGATGCCCATCGCGAGGACCCCGCCCATCATCTGGGCCAGGATGTACGGGATGACGTCCCGGGTCGAGAGCTTGCCGGCGAGCCAGGCTCCGACCGTCACGGCCGGGTTGAAGTGACCGCCCGAAATGTCCCCGAACGCGTAGATCATGCCGATGACGCCGATACCGATCGACATGGCGACGAGGACCACGCGCGCCAGCGGGTCGAGGAGTCGCGTACTGAGGCTGAACACGGCCGAGCCGCCGGCCGCGAGCAACAGTCCGAAGCTCCCGACGAACTCGGCGAGGTACCTTTGCCTCGTGCTGTACGGCATGGGCGGTCGACCCGCCCGTCCCGTCTAAAACCTATCGACGCACGCGAAACCCGTCACTCCGGAGGCCTAGAGGACGCCCATCTCCGTCAATTTCTCGGGAAGGTAGTGCTCGGTCACGTAGTTCAGGCCGTACTTGGCGAGCGACTGCTGCTCCGCCTTCTTCCCGTTCTTGAGCATCAGTTCGATCTCGGCGCGCCACTCCGCCGTGCCGAACCGAGGGTCGGTGAGCTCGGCCTGCAGGGCCCGGACGTCCTGTTCGGAGAGCCGGTCGGACGGTAGGTCATAGTTCTCGATGTCCGACGCGGTCACGCCGAGGAACTCGGCGGAGGGGGTGGTGAGGTAGCTCGACAGGTGGGCCGTCTTGATCGCGCCGTACGCGACCGAGGCGAAGATACGAAACGACCATGGGTCGCCGTCGGTGAAGACGACGACGGGGAGCTTGAGCTCCTCCGAGATGCGGCGCAAGAACCGTCGGGTCGAGCGCGCGGGCTGCCCCTTGAGGTGCAGGAGGATCGCGTCGTGCTGCTCGTCGAAGCCGTTCTCCGCGAGGCGGTCGACCATGCCGCCGCACTCGATGGCGATCACGAACTTCGCGCTCGTCCCGATGAGCTCGATCTTCTCCTTCTCGACGTTGAACGGCAGCGAGTAGCCCCCGTCGCCGACATCGTCCCGGCAGTTGATCTTCTTCACGACCCCCTTGCGGTTGCGCTCCTTGATCGTGAGGTCGCCGATGACCGAGGCGCCGTTCTCCTCGGGGTGGAGCCGGAAGTCCTCCCGCAGGCGCTCGCACATCACTTCGAGGTCCTCGATGAGGAGGTTCGACTCGTCCTCGCCGTGGAATTTCGCGTCCTCCCAAGCCTCGCTGATGTAGTAGAGCTCCCGCAGGGTGGAGGTCTTCCCGTCGCGCGCCATCTCGTTGATGAAATCGACGAGGTAGAACGTCCGTAGCAGCATGAGCGCGCCGTCGAGCTTGCGCGCGCTCCGGGTTCCCATCGCCCGGCCGAGCTTCCACACCCCTTCCCGCGGCTGGAACAGGATGTTCTGCTTCGTCCGCAAGGGAAGGGCCATCCGGGGGATCTCGCCCCGGACGAGCTGGCCGTAGATCTGGTCCGCCAGCCCGAGGGTCGGCGCGAGGGCGTCCGCCCGGACCGGGGCGGGCTCGTCGTTACTCTTCTTCGCGGATGTGCGCGCTCGCTTCGGCGGCATCGTAATCTACCTCCTCCTCCGCGGTCACTCCGGCCGCTGCGGCGTCCGCAGCGGCGGCCTCGGCCGCTTCGACGATCGTCCGTGGGAGACGGACGTCCCAGTCGCCCGGCAGGGGTTCCGCACCGAGGACGTGCGCCTCGTCGATGCCCGCGACGTACCAGTCGAGGTCGTTCGCCTCAACGTCGGTCTTCGGCGGGAATGCCAGGGAGAGTGAAGTGCGGCCGTTCGGGGTGAGCTTCGGCAGGGTCCACCAGGCGCGTCCCAGCTCGGCCTCCGTCCCGTCCGGGGCCGGGTCGAACACGGCGAGCGGGAATACGTCCGGAGGGATCTCGACGAACAGTTCGAGCACGCGCGGCCGCGGCGTGTAGTTGGTGACCTCCACCTTCCCCCGCACGGCGTTCGGGTCGGAGGCGAAGACGACCTCGAGGTTGACGATGTCCATAATCCTCGTGACGACCGGGGTGAGGTCGGGCACCGGCTTTCCCACGAGGTGGCTGGTTTTGTCCGCGAGCCGCGGGAGGATCCGCTGGATGATGGCGAACTTCTCGCTCGCGAAGTCCCGGCGGCTCTTGCGCGAGATGTGAGTGCGCAGGTGCCGGGCCGCGGCTTGAAGGGCGAGGGTGAGCTCCTTGTCGATCTCGGGGTCCTCGGCGACCGCCTCCTTCGCCTCGCTCGTGAACGGGACCTTCGTGGACGCCACATGCACGAGCACGAGCGCCGGACCGCTCGGCAATCCGGTGCCGCCTTTCTGCTCGAGGCCGTAGCGGCGCCAGTCGAGGTTCTGGATCGCGTTCGTGATCGCGCAGGCGCCCTGCTGGAACAGTAGGGGGACCCGGTTCGCAAACCGGAGGATCTGAACCGGCTGGTCGGCCGGGAGCGCTCCCCCGTAAACGAGGCCGACCTCGACCATGAACGGGAATCCGCCGTGCACCTTCGGCGGCCGGCTCACCGGCGGCGCGAAGAACTCGGGGCGTAGGTCGCCGAGGACGTTCCTCAGGCCGCGCTTGATCAGCATCGAACCGATCGGCGACAGCCCCTCGGGGGACGGCGCGATGAGCGGAGCGTCGCGGAGGGCTCGCAGGAGCCGCTCCTGGTCGTCGCCCGATACCGACGCGGGCGTTCCGGTCGGCTTGAGCCCCGCGGCCGCGAGCAGCTCCCGGGCGGCCCGCTGGCTCACCCCCTGGAGGTCCTTCGTGAGAAACTCGACGAGATTGGGCCGCTTCGATGCCTTGAGGAGGTAGCCGAGCTCCCCCAGCTCGAGCCCGTACGGGTGGGGGAGCGTCTCCTTCGCGACCGGCGGAAGGTCGGAGGAAGCCCGTTCGAACGTGACCCGCGTGCCGTCCGGCTCCACGAGCACGATGCGGGCGTGGGGGTTCACGATCGCGGTTCCCCGCAGGTATTCGTACGGGGACTGGCGACCGCGCACGTACCGGGCCCGTAGGACCAGTTCCACCCGGGTCCCGTGGGGTGAGTCCCACAGGGAAAGGTCCTCCGAGACGACCCTCGGCTGATTCTTCTGGGTGTCGATGACGAGCTCGAGGACGTGGGCGGCTTCCTCCTCCTCGACCTTCGAGACGACGCGCGCCGGCCGCGCGGTCGTGAGGTTCGCGTAGAGGACCGCGGCGGAGATCCCGATCCCCTGCTGACCGCGCGCCTGGCGATTCGAATGGAATCGGGACCCGTAGAGGAGGCGAGCGAAGACGTTCGGGATCTCCCGGCGCAAAATCCCGGGCCCGGTATCCGTCACGGCCACGCGCAGTCGGTCATCGCCCTCCTTACCGATCTCGACCAGCACGTCCGGCAGGATCCTCGCCTCGTCCGAAGCGTCGAGGGAGTTGTCGACCGCTTCCTTGACGGTCGTGAGGAGCGCCCGCTGCGGATTATCGAACCCGAGGATCTGTCGGTTCCGCTCGAAGAATTCCGCGACGGAAATCTCGCGCTGCTTGGCGGCGAGCTGCTGGGCGATCGTCGGGGGCGGCGACACCGAGCCTCCGGGGGCCCGGCGCCCCTATAAGGCCCGCGTTGGAATCGAACGCGGGTCGGAAGGTGCTCGCTCCGCGGGAGGCATTGCTTCGGCGGAGCCGGACCGTCCGGCCACGTCCCGCAGCACCGGCCGGAACGGACGCCAATGCATCGCCTCGTGCGGGTCGACCTCGAGGAGCGCGAGCGACTCCTCCGGGGCCGCGGGTGCGAACGGGACCGGAGTGGAGGCGATCGGCTCTCCGCGCGGGTCCCAACCGCCCGAGCCGCCGCCGAAGACGATGCCGTCCTCGACACCGACCCGGTTCACGTAGACCACCGGCACTGCGTTCTCGATCGCCCGAGCCGGCAGGAGCCGGTCGAACAGCCGTCGGCTCGTCACGGGGGCGGCCGAGATCGCCACGATCAGCTCGGCGCCCCCGAGCGCGAGCTGGCGGGAAACTTCGGGGAAGAAGACATCGTAGCAGACTTCGAGGCCGACCGTCGCACCCGGGAGCGCCACCGGAGCGCTCCGCTCGGTCGGGGTGAACGGGACACCTTCCTCGAACGGGCCGAACGTAGGAAGGTACCGTTTCACCTGAGTGAGGAGATCCCCGGACGGTGGGACGGCCAGGGCGGCGTTGTGCACCTCGCCCGGACGTTCTCGGGACGCGACCGGCGCGCCGACCACCACCGTCGCGCCGCTCGCGTGAGCGACCTCGCGGAGGGCGCGGACCGAGCGGTCGTCCGCGCGCAGCGCGAGCCGATGCATCCGGTCGCCTACCCGGTAGCCGGAGAGGAACAGTTCGGGGAAGACCGCGAGGTCGCACGGGGCGGCCCGCACCGCGGCGCGGAGTCGCTCGAGGTTTCGGTCGAGGTCGCCCGGCACCGGCGCGAGCTGCGCGAGCAGGAGCCGCATCGATCAGTAGAAGTAGCGTCGGACGGAGATGAGGTAGATGAACAGCACGACGAACACGATGAACAGGACGGTGATGTAGTCGGTGAAGAACAGGTACGCCGCCGTCGCGAAGACGAGCACGATCGTCGTCCAGAGGGCCCAGGTCTCCTGCCACCAGAGCGAGGTGGCGATGCCGATGAGCGCGGCGCCGAGGATCGCGAGGATGGCGGCCCCATAGATGTCGATCGATGGGAAGATCTCGAGCGACGTCGGGAAGATGTTGACCGAGAGCGTCGCGAGCAGGTAGAGGAGGCCGGCGAGCAGCATCACCACGCCGAAGATCGCGATCAACACCGAGACGACCGCCACGCCGATGGGGAGGCGGGGCCGCTCCGGGGTCGGCTCCCACGTCGGGGGGAGGTGGTCGAACTCGACCGGGCTGGCATTGGCCGTGGACGCCCCGCCCATCGCGACGAACCCCGCATCGCTCGAGCCCGGGATGGGGAGATGTAGCTTTCGCTCGAAACGCGAGGGGTGACCAACTAGAACCGCCGCTCGACCGCACCGTAGGCCAGCCGCTCGAGGAGGTCGCGGTAGGGCCCCTTCGGGACCGGCTCCAGCGCGCGAATCGCGCGGTCGGCCCACTCCATCGACTCTCGGGCGATCACCGCATCCGTTCCGGCGAGGTCGGTGAGCTCCCGAAGGCGCAACAGGTGCTTCGCGCGCTTTCGGCGGTGCTGGAACAGCTCCTCGAACTCCCCCTGGCGCTTCGGGTCGAGCCGCGCGTACGTCTCGAGCGACACGAGCGTCGGGTTGCCTTCGCGCAGGTCGGTGAACAGCGGTTTTCCGAGCAGGTCGGGGTCCCCGTAGACGTCGAGCAGGTCATCGCGGATCTGGAAGGCGATGCCGACCGCTTTTCCGTAGGTCTGCAGGGCGTCCACCGTGGACGGCGGGACCTCGGCAATCTCCGCGACCGACGCGAGCGCGGCGCCGATGATCGCGGCGGTCTTCCGCTCGATCACACGGAAGTAGTGCTCGCGCCCAGAGGAGAGGTCGAACCGGCCCGCGTCCTGCAGCACCTCGCCTTCGACCAGGTCGGCGCACGCCTCGCCGCACCGAAGGATGATCGACTTCGGGTATTCGGCGGCGAGCTCGAACGCGCGGACGAACAGATAATCGCCGCCGACGATCGCGAGCGGCACGCCGAACGCCCGCGGCATCGACGGCCGGCCGCGTCGGGTCTCGGCATGGTCGATGACGTCGTCGTGGGCGAGGGTCGCCGTATGGATCAGCTGGAACGCCGCGGCGAGCGAGTGGATCGGGCGCGTGGAGCTCTGACCGAGCGCGCGGAACACCGCGGCCATGAGGAGCGGTCGGACCCGCTTTCCGCCCATCGAGACCGCATAGCGGGCCGCCTCGGTGAGATGTGCGTAGCGCGAACCGAGCACCTGATTGAGACGCCAGTCGATGTCGGAGAGGTCACGGACGAGGACCGGCAGGAGCGGGGAGAGCTCGAGGGCGGTGGCGCTGCCCAGGGTCTGGGCGACCAGCGCCTCGAGCGACGGCTCCATCGGGTCGCCGGAGCCCGACGACGTCACGAATTCCCTCCGAGGCGGGGGGGCCAGCGCAACCGCATCATCGCATCCAGACCCGACACCCCGATATAGCGCATGCCTAGCGCCAGAAGGGGGTCCGGGCGAGCCAATCGCTCGCTCCACCACTGGATCCGTGCCGCCCGCTCGAGCGGCCGATAGAGCGCCTCCCGCCAGGCGGTGTCGTAGGTCGAGAGCGGCAGCCCCTCGCGCACATGGCGCGCGGCCGTCGCGCCCGCGAGCCAGCCGCTCAGCATCGCGGTCGGGATTCCGCCGCCGTTGGTCGCCATCACGAGGTTCGCCGCGTCGCCCGCGAAGAGAGCGCGGCCGCTCACGAGGCTCTCGGGCGGCGGTCCGAGCGGGACCCACCAGGTGGTACGGGACCGCGCCGGGCCGAGCTGCTGCCGAGCGAGGAACCGGTCGAGGAGGCCGCCGAGCGAGACGCCGGAGGGGATCTTCGCGACCCCGAGACCGACGTTCGCGTCGTGGGCTCGGGGGAACCGCCAGGCGTAGCCGCCCGGGGCGACCCGGCCGAAGTAGACGTCGATCTGGTCGTCCAACGGGCCGTCCACCGTGGCGGTGATCATCCGGAACATCTCGCGACGGGGGTGGAAGCCGACCGAATGACCGACGGTCGAGATCGGGCCGTCCGCACCGATCACCACCTTCGCGCGGATGCTCCCGCTCACCGTGTCGACCAGGTCGTCGCGCACGCCGGTCACCCCGAGCGGGAATCGAAGCTCCGCCCCCGCCCCTTCCGCCCGCCCGGCGAGCGCCTTATCGAAGGCGCGGCGGGAGACGGTGCAGCCGGCGAGCGGGAAACGGAAGACGTGGCCGAACGGCGAGATGCACGCCATCGTACGGGTCGAGCGCAGCACGGTCGACTCGGGAATCACGAACGCCCGGTCGATCAGCTCCCGGCAGCCGAAGAGGTCGGCGAGCTCGCTCGGCGCCGGCACGAACTCGCCGCACTGGACCGGATGACCGAGCTCGGGGCGGTGGTCGACGAGCAAGGTGGTGGCGCCGCCCTCGACCGCCGCGCGCGCGGCGAGCGAACCGGCCGGACCGGCGCCGACGACGACCACGTCGAAGTGGTCCATCAACGGCTCACGCCCCTGCCGCGAGGAAGTGCTGGGCGGCCGACTGGATCGGGCCGAGGACCATCTGCGGGTAGATGCCCACCGCCACGATCGCCACCGCGATCAGGGCGATCGCCACGGCGCGGGCGTAGCCGAGCCCACCGGCGGGAAGGATCGGCGGGTCGGAGCCGCCGACCACCGCGCCGATCGGGGCCGAGGCGGGTTCCGCCCGGTCGAAGAACATCACCTTGAGGACGCGAGCGTAGTAGAACACCGAGAGCGCGCTGTTGAGGAGGCCCGCCACGGCGAGCCAGACAAAGTAGCCCCGGGCTTGCACGGCGGCGCTGAACAGCACGAACTTCGAGACGAACCCGATGGTGAGCGGCACGCCCGCCAGGCTCAGGAGCATCAGCCCGAACGCGACGCCGAGGAGCGGACGTCGGGTTCCGAGGCCCTTCCAGTCGTCGATCAGCGGACCGATGCCGATCGTCGCGGCCCCCGCGACGACGAGGAACGCCCCGGTCTTCATGAACACGTGCGCGAACATCTGGAGAGTCGCGCCCGCGATCGCGGGGGACGTACCGACCGCGATCCCGATCAGCATGTAGCCCGCCTGGCTGATCGAGGAGTAGGCGAGCATTCGCTTCATCTCCTTCTGCAGGAGAGCGAGGATGTTCCCGACGGTCATCGTCACGACCGCGAGCACCGAGAGCGTGATCTGGAGGATCGGGCCGAGATTGACCGTCCCGCCCGCGAACGGGCTCCCGCCGGCGGCCGGCGCAAGGAAGAGGACCGGCCCGAGGAAGACCAGGAAGAACGCGAAGAGGCCGACCTTCTTCGAACCCCCGGTCAGGAAGGCCGTGACGTCCGTCGGGGCGCCATCGTAGACGTCCACCGCCCAGGCGTGGAACGGCACCAGGGTCGCTTTGAACCCGAGCCCGGCCATCAAGAAACCGTAGCCCAGCAGGACGAGAACCGGATAGCCGACCGCCCCGGCGACCGATCGGATCACGTAGAGGGTCGTCGTGTCGTACGCCCCGTAGAGGAGCGACGCCCCGAAGAACGAGAGGGTCGTCGACAGCGCGCCGATGATGTAGAACTTCATCGACGCTTCGAGGGAGCGGACGTCCTTGCGGGTGTACGCGACCAAGAGGTAGGTCGCGACGCTCGTCACTTCAATCGACAGCAGGAGGAAGATGAGGTCGGAGGCGATCGACACGAGCAGCATCCCGAGCGTGGCGAGGAGCAACAGGCCGTAGAAGATCGGAGCGCCGCGCTCGTTCGACGGTCGGCTCATCGATGCGAGCGAGACGAAGAACGCCGCGAGGAGGAAGATCGCCTGAAAGACGAACCCGAGCGTCGTGAAGGCGTAGAGCGGTCGCGCGCCGGCGGCCACCGAGTTGATATGGTCGGCGGGGACGGTCGCGAGGGCGGCGAGCGGCGCGAAGCCGAGGTCGGCGACGATGAAGAGGAGCGCGAACAGGGTAGCCGCGACCGCGACCGAACCCGTGACCTCGATCCGTCGCACCCCCGCCACGTCGAGCAAGAAGACGATGAGCACCCCGCCGAACAGGAGGAGCTCGGGGAGGAACGGGCCGGCGAAGCTCACGAGGTCGACCATCGCGCTACGTCCCCGGGAACCCCTTGATCGGCGAGCTCACGATCACGTTCACGAGCAGCCCGGGCAGCACGCCGAACAGTACCGCGAGCGCGGCGAGGATCACCATCCCGAGCCCTTCGTACCACGGGACGTCGTGCGCCGCGAGCGGGACCCCGCGCGCGGGCCCGAACAGCATCCGCTGCATCATCCAGATGTAAAATCCGGCGGTGACGACGAGGATGATGAGCGGGATGAACACCCAGTACGCTAGGGTGTTCCAGGTCGCGAGCAGCGCCGCGAACTCCGCCGGGAAACCGATGAGCGCCGGCAGGCCGAGCGACGCGAGCGAGCCGACCATGATGAGGGTCGACAGCGTCGGCGTGGTCGGGGTGATCCCGCCGATCGCGGGGATGTCGCGCGTGCCGAAGGTGTGGTGGACGCTCCCCGACGCCATGAAGAGGAGCGCGCTCACGACCCCGTGGGCGAACATCAACAGCACCGCCGCCATGAGACCGAGCGAGGAATCGAGGGCGATCGCGAGCAGGACGATGCCCATGTGGTTGATCGACGAGTACGCGACGAGCCGTTTCATGTCGCGTTGGGAGAGCGAGAGCACCGACCCCCAGATGATCGAGGCGAACGCGACGACGTAGAGGATCGGCTGGTCGATGTGGAGCCCGCTCGGCAACAGTTCGACGGCCCAACGGATGAGACCGTAGCCGCCCAGCTTCAGAAGGAGCCCCGCGAGCAGCACCGAGCCGCCCGTCGGCGCCTCGACGTGCGCGTCGGGCAGCCAGGTGTGGAACGGAACGATCGGGAACTTCACCCCGAAGCCGAAGAACAGCGCGAGGAACAGGAACGACTGGACGACCGACGAGAGACCGCGCGCGGCCGTGTAGATGGCCGAGAAGTCGAACGACGCTGCTCCCGAGTAGAAGACGAGGGCCAGGAGGCCCACCAGCATCACGATCGACGCGACGTGGGTGTAGATGAAGAACTTCAGCGCCGCGTACCGGCGCTCGGGCCCGCCCCAGTAGCCGATCAGGAAGAACATCGGGACGAGCACGGCCTCCCAGAAGAGGAAGAACAGGAGGACGTCGAGCGCGACGAACACACCGAAGCAGCCGAGGCAGGTGAGCGAGACGAGGCCGAAGTACGCCGCGGGGCGTTTCGTCTCCGCCCACGAGTACACGACCGTCGCGACCTGCAGGATCGCCGTGAGCAGGATGAGGACGAGCGAAATTCCGTCCACGCCGACCGTATAGTTGATGTGCATCCAGGAGAGCGAGATCCAGCTGTAGGACTCGCTGTCCGCGAAGCCGGGGACGAGGGCGCTATTGTACCCCGGCCAGCCGGGGTAGGCGAGGAACAGGACCGCCACCTCGACCAGGAAGACGAACGACGTCGCGAGCGCCACCCAACGGGCGCGCGGCCCCGCCACGAACGTCGCGACGGTGCCCACGGTGAGGGTCGCGATGATCAGCGACAGGAGGGGAACGTCCATCGGTCTATCCCCCTCCCAGCTTCGCGACCACGTACGGGGCGACGATCAACAGGATCACGAACAGGGCGATCAGTCCCGCGACGACATAGGCCGCGTAGTCCGAGACGACGCCCGATTGGATCCGGCGAAGCCGGTCGCTGAGCGCGCCGAACGTCCGCTCGAAGCCGTGAACGGTCCCGTCGATGACGAACCGGTCGATGAAGTCCGCGACGCGAGCGACCGTGTAGACGCCCTTCGCACCGACCCAGTCGTAGGCGTCCTTGAAGTAGTACCGGTGGAGGAGGAGCTGGCGGAGCGACTGGACCGAGCTCGTCTCGGCGAGCACGAAGACCCGGCCGTTCCCCCAGAGGCGCCAGGCGAGCGCGATGCCGCCGAGCCCGAGCGCGACACTCACCCCCGAGAGCACGATATCGGTCGTGCCATAGACGGGCGGGATGCCGCGCGCGCCCGCGCCCGAGAGGAGGAGCGTCTGGAAGTTCGGAAGGAAGATGAGGAGGCCTCCCCCGACCGCCAGCGCCGAGAGGACGATGAGCGGGACCTGCATCACCCAGGGACCCTCGTGGGCGTGCGGCAGGGTCGGGTCCCTCGGATGGTCGCCCGAGAAGGCGAGGAACCAAGCCCGAAAGATGTAGTAGGCCGTCAGGAAAACGGCGACGAACGCGAGGAGGAAGAACGGCCAGTAGTCCGGATGGGTTCCGAGCTGGGAGAAGACCGCGGAGAGGATGTCGTCCTTGCTCCAGAATCCGGCGAACGGCGGGATGCCGGCCAGCGCGAGGCCACCGATGGCAAACGCCGCCGCCGTGAGCCGCATCGTCTTGCGGAGCCCGCCCATCTTGAACAGGTCCTGCGTCCCGACGGCATGGATGACCGAGCCGGCGGCGAGGAAGAGGAGCGCTTTGAAGAACGCATGCGTGAAGAGGTGGAACAGCCCGACCATCGCGAAGCCGGCGCCGACGGCCATCACCATGTAGCCGAGCTGGCTGATCGTCGAGTACGCGATCACCCGTTTGATGTCGGGGTGGACGACCGCCATCGTCGCCGCAAAGAACGCGGTGAATCCGCCGACCGCGACGATCGCGAGCTGGTCCGTCGGGGTGAACCCGAGGAAGAGGCTCGTCACGGCAAGGAGGTAGACGCCGGCTGCGACCATCGTCGCCGCGTGGATGAGCGCGCTCACGGTCGTCGGGCCCTCCATCGCGTCCGGCAGCCAGACGTGGAGCGGGAACTGGGCGCTCTTGCCCGCGGCGCCGCCGAGCATCATGATCCCGGCGACCGTGAGGAGCAACGTGTTGCCGTGGAAGCCGGCGGTCCCGGCGAGGAACGGCTGGTTCCCGTTCGTGAAAAGGAAACCGTTGGCGGCCCAGCTTCCGGCGACTCCCGGGGAGACCGCGGTCGCAAAGTTGTAGAAGTAGATGAACACCCCCAGGAGGAACATGATGTCCCCGACCCGGGTGACGATGAACGCCTCCTTCGCGGCGCTCGCGGCGCTCGGCTTCTCGTAGTAGAACCCGATGAGGAAGTACGAGCAGACCCCGACGAGCTCCCAGAACAGGAAGAATTCGAGGAGGTTGTCGGCGAGCACGAGGCCGGACATCGCCGTGAGGAAGAGGGAGAGCTCGGCGTAGTACCGGGGCAGGCCGCGGTCCTGGTGCATGTACCCGATCGAGTACAGCATCACGAGGAAGCCGACGACGGTCACGACGATCAGCATCAGCGCCGAGACCGGGTCGACCAGGGTCCCCATTACGAGCGAGAAGCCGGAGGGGAAGGCGCCCGGGGCCGGGGCGAGATGGATCCAGGTGTACCGGGTATCGACGTAGGTGCCGGGCGAGATCATTTCCCCCACCCCGATCAGCACGCCGATGACCAAGGAGGCCCCCGAGAGCGTGACGGCCACCCAGCCGCCCCACTCGAGGCGGCGCATCCGCGTTCCGGCGAGTCCGACGATGATGAACGCGAGCGCGGTGAACAGCGGGACGAGGAAGGCCCATCCGTAGAGACCGTTGAGGAGCCCGCTCGTGCTAGCCCCCTCCTACAGTTTCAGGTCCGTCGCTTGCGCGACGTTGATCGTTCCTTTGAGGCGGTTGAGCGCGAGGACGATCGCGAGGCCGACCGCGACCTCGGTCGCCGCGAAGCCGATGAGGACGACCGCGACCGCCTGGCCGGTGAGCCCGCCGACCCCGCCCATGAAGGCGCCGAAGTAGACGAAGTTCAGGATCGCCGCGTTCATCGCGATCTCGATCGCGATGAGGAGGAGGATGAAGTTCCGCCGCGTGAGAATCCCGAACAGGCCGACCGCGAACAGCGCCGAGGAGAGCGCCACGAACCCGACGAGCGAAAGGGCGGTCAATCGCGTCCCTCCCGGACCAGGTAGATCGCACCGGCGACCGCCCCCATCATGAGCAGGCCCAGAAGGAGCAGCCACGGGCCGTTCGTGTTGAACAGGTTCTGCGACAGGAGAGCGGGGTCGTACGAGCGGACCGGCTCGGCGGACTGCGGCAGTTCGCCGACCGCCGCGACCGCGAAGATGAACGTCACCACAGCGAGGGCGAGCGGAACCGCACCGATTCCCGTGACCGCCTCGCGGGAGAAGATCCGCTTGCGCGTCAGCATGACCCCGAACAACAGGAGGACGGTCACCGCGCCGGCGTAGACGCCGAGCTGAAGGACGCCGAGGAACGGAGCATCGAGCAGGAAGTAGATCGCGGAGATGTCGACGAAGAAGACAGCGATCCAGAGGATCGTGTGGACGAGCTCCCGGACGAGCAGCGCCGCGACGGCGGTGAACAGGCCGACCGCCGCGAGGGCGAGGAACGCGAGTTCCTCCAAGCTCACTTTCGAGTCCCCCAGAACAGGCACTCTTTCGGACAGACGCTGATGCAGGTACCGCAACGGACGCAGTCGGAGTCGTTCACGACCGGCTCCTTCCAAATCCGCTTCGGGAGCTTTTCGCCGGGCTTCGCCTCCGGCTTCGCGATGTCGAGCATCGTGATGCACTGGGTCGGGCAGTCCCGGGCGCAGGCGTTGCATCCGATGCAGATGGGGGGGTCGAGGAGGATCGAATCCTCATTCTCGGGCCGGGCGAGCCGGATCGGGTTCATCGGGAGCTTGGTCTTGAACACCTCGTTGAGGCGCTCGGGCGAGTAGACCATCTCCGCGCGCTTCGTGACGGAGAGCTCGTAGCGGGTCGTCATGGTGAGGCAGCCCTCCGGGCAAGCGTCCGAGCAGAATCCGCAGTAGCTGCACTTGCCATAGTCGATCTGGGGGCACTTCTTCGGGTGCTTCGGGTCCCCGCCCGGGACCGTCACCATGTCGATGCAGAGGTCGGGGCAGGAGAATGCGCAGAGGTTGCAGCTGATGCACGTAGCGATGTTGAGCGCGTGGACCCCCCGGTAGTTGTCCCACACCTGGCCGACCCCGATCGGCTTGCCGGGTGCGACGTCGACCTTCTCGCGGAACTTCGGGTCCTCGAGGCGCTCGTACGGGTAGACGATCGTCGAAGGGCGGACCAGGCTCCGCGCGAACTGGCGGGCGGCCGTCGCCATCGGCCGGGCGACCCAGAGGATCGGGTTCTGGTTCGGTTTCTGGGTCGGGGTGACTTCGCTCGCCATATCGGTTACCTCCGAATCCTACGTCCCCATCGACGGCAAGCATCCGAACGGTGAGTGGCACCCGGCCACGACCAGGAGGGCCGCGATGAAGACCGAGACGAGGCTGAGCGGGATCATCCGGTTCCAGCCGATGCGCAGAAGCTGGTCGGTCCGCACCCGCGGGAGCGACGCGCGGACCCAGACGAACACCCCGAACACGATGTACGTCTTCACCATCAACCAGAAGATCCCGGCGAGCGGGAAGGAGGTGAGCGCGGCCGGGACCGTCGACGGCATCGTCCAACCGCCGAGGAACAGCAGGACGACGAGGATGCTCCCGACGAGCGCTCGGAGGTAATCGGAGAACATGAAGAACGCGAAGAACATCCCGCTGTACTCGGTGTTCCACCCCTCGACGAGCTCGGCCTCCGCCTCGGGGAGGTCGAACGGGATCCGCTCCATCTCGGCGAGCATCGCGGCCACGAACACGATGAGGGAGAGCACGAGCGGTCCCCAGAACCAGTAGTTCCGCTGCTCGTAGACGATCGTATTGAGGTCGAAGCTCCCCGCGACGATCACGACCGAGACGACCGTGAGGAGGAGCGGCACCTCGTAGGCGATCATCTGGGCGGCCGAGCGCATCCCGCCCATGAGCGAGTACTTGTTGTTGCTCGACCAGGCGCTCACGAAGATGAAGAGCGGCGCGAAGGAGAAGATCGCGAGGGCGAGGAGGAGGGTGAGCGGGAGTGCGCCCGTGTCCCAGCCCGAGGAGATCGGAAGCACCCCGAAGATCACGAGCGACGTGATCATGTAGGCGGTCGGCCCGAAGTAGAAGCCGAGCCCGTCCGCGTCGCGCGGCTTGACCGTGTCCTTGCGGAACAGCTTGAACCCGTCGGCGAAGTTCTGGAGGAGCCCCGCGAAACCCACGTGCATCGCCGCCCGCCGGTCCATGAATCGACCGAGCAGCTTGCGCTCCCACCAGATCAGCATGATCGTGTTGACCATCGTGGCGGCAAGGATGATCACGCCGAAGATCAGGACCGCAAAGCCGGTCACCACGTCCGGGCTCGTCACGACGGAACGGGTGCTCGGCAGCACGTACGCGACCGCGCCCGCGATCGCGCTCGAGATGTCGTACGAGACGGAGTAGAGGGTCGCTTGCGACACCGCCCGACCTCCTTACCGGTCGACCTCCCCGATGCACGGGTCGATGCTGCCCATGATCGGCGGGATGTCCGCGACGCGGTAGCCGACCAGGTACTGGCGAGCGGCGCTGAGGTTCGCGAAGACTGGCGAACGAAACTTCACGCGGTACGGGTGTTCCGAGCCTTCGTTGACGACGTACGCCTGGGCTTCTCCGTGCGGCTCCTCGACCGAGGAGAACCCGAGGCCTTTCGCGTAGTTGCGCTTCAGGACGTACCCCTCCCGGCCGACCGGGGCGTACGGGGCGCCGAGCCACCGCGGGAGCCTCTCCGCCAATACCGGCCCGGGGTGATGCTCGAGCCATTCGATCACCTGACGGAGGATCCGGACCGACTGGCGCATCTCCTCCATGCGCACGAGGTAGCGCCCCGTGACGTCGGCGCTGTCCGCGAGAGCGATGTCGAAGTCGACATCCCGGTAGCACGAATACGGCCGGTCCTTGCGGAGGTCGCGTTTCACGCCCGCGGCCCGGAGCGGTGGGCCGGTGACCCCGTGAGCGATCGCGTCGGGGCCCTGGAGGACGCCCAAGTGGTCGCACCGCTTGTGGAAAAGGTCGGAGCCGAGGCAGAGCTGGTCGTACTCCCGGAAGCGGTCCGTCAGCCAGTCGAGCACCTTGCGGGCCTGGTCGGCGAACCCGGGCGGCAGGTCGTTGCGGACCCCACCGACCCGCATGAACTCGTAGGTCATGCGCGCCCCGGTGAAGCTCTGGAAGAGGTCGAGCACGAGGTCCCGGTCCCGCATACCGTAGAGGTACGGCGTGAGGAGACCGATGTCCGCGACGAACGCGGCGTACCACATGATGTGGGAGCCGATCCGTTGGAACTCGGCGCACAACATCCGGATGTACTCGGCGCGTTCGGGCGGGGTGATGTGGAGGGCCTGCTCCGACGCGAGGATGTAGAGGTGCTCCCAGTTGAGACCCGCGACGTAGCAGGTCCGGTCCATCAGGGTCACGACTTCGTTGTAGTGCCGGTCCTCGCTGATCTTCTCGATCCCCCGGTGGAGATACCCCATCTCCGGGTCGACGTCCAGAATGCGTTCGCCGTCAATCCGGACGCGGAGGTTCCAGAGGCCGTGGGTCATGGGGTGTTGCGGCCCCATGTTGATCCACATCTCAGACATGGCGCGTCTTCACCTCCAGCTCCTCCGGCTCATGGATCTTGAACGAGCGCAACAGCGGGTGGAAGGCGTAGCCCTCGGGGGTGAGGAGGTGTCGGAGGTCCGGGTGGTGGTCGAAGGTGATGCCGACGAGCTCCCAGGTCTCGCGCTCGTGCCAGTTGGCACTCGGCCAAATGCTGGACGCCGTTTCGATCCGCGCGTCGTCGGCCGGCACGTCGGCGGAGAGCAGAACGTACTGATGCTCCGCGTCCGACCAGGCGACGTAGAACACCTCGCGGTGGTCGACCCAGTCGATCCCGCCGACCATAGAGAGGTGGTCGAACCCCAGGTCGTCGCGGACGGCGCGGAACAGGTCGAGGGCCCCCTCGCGCCGGAACCGAACCCGGCCGGCGAGCCCTTCGAACGTCTCCACCGAAACTAGGTTCGGTCCCAGTTTCGGGGCCAGAGAGCGTTGCAGGTCGTCCGGTTGCATCAACGCGCGCTCCTAAGTGCCCCGGCGGATGAGCCGCCTATTCCTTGCGCTCCCGAATGAGCTGTTCCAGTTTCAGAATCCCGTCCAGCATCGCCTCCGGGCGCGGCGGGCACCCGGCGATGTAGACGTCGACAGGGACCAGCTTGTCCACGCCCGGGACCACCGAGTAGGCGGTTCGGAACGGTCCGCCCCCGGTGGCGCAGTTCCCCATCGCGATGACCCACTTCGGCTCCGACATCTGTTCGTAGAGCGTGATCAGCTTGTGCGCCACCTTCCAAGTGACCGTCCCGTTCACGATCATCAGGTCGGCCTGCCGGGGGGACGAACGAGCGACGACGCCGAACCGCTCGGCGTCCCATCGCGCCCCAAAGGCGGCGGCGAACTCGATCGCGCAACAGGCGAGGCCCCAGTGGAGTGGGAAGAGCGAGTTCCGACCCGCCCAGTTGAAGACCGGCCGGATCACCTTCGACTGTCCCTGCTCGGTGATGATCGAAGAGAGCGCCTCCTTCGCGGCGGGGATGAACTCCTTGACCCGAAGGGCCTCGATCTCGACGAACGGCACCGCGGGCTGAGTCGCCATCGGGAGCTCCTTTCCGAGGGTGAGGTCCCCGGCGGGCGCGACGGGTCGGGCGGCCGCTTGGGCCGGTGGGGTCGTCAGACGAACCACCTCTTCTCGCCGCTCAACGCGTAGTAGATGCCCGTGATCGCGAGCCCCGTGAACGCGATCGCGATGAACACGGGGAACCAGGCGGAGTTCGCGCCTCGGAAGGTCAGACCCCAGAGTGCGAGGATGAATCCGAGAACGTCGACGGCGACAAAGACGATCGCGAAGGTGTAATGCTGGGTCGGAAAGTCGACCTGAGCCTCGCCCTCCGGTTCTTCCCCGCACTCGTACGTCGTAAGCTGGAGATACGAGCTCCGGCGCTTCGCGCCGATCATCCGGTTCGCGATGAGCGACCCGACCGCGAACGCGGTGGCGATGATGGCGAAAACCAGGAACGTGGTGACCCCGGCCTCCATCGGTCCGACCCTCGCGTACGCCGCGCGACGGTGCGACCCTTGGACGTTATTTAACACCAACCGGCTGACGGCGCAGGTTATGCCGTTTTCCATCCCCGGCCGGGGCCGGGGTCGCATGGGTTAAGGTGTCCGGCCGCTCGGTCCTCCCAACGTATCATGGAAGGCTTTCGGCCGCCGGTCACGCTCACCGGACGCTGGGTCCGGCTCGTACCGCTCTCGCTCGACCATGCCCCCGACCTTCGGGAAGCGGCCCGCGACCCCGAGGTCCGGCGCTATCTACTCCACGGCCCGGGCGAGACGCCCGAGCAGATGCGCGCCCTGATCGCCTACCGGCTCGAGCAACAGAGGGTCGGGATGGACCTCCCGTTCACGACCGTCCTCCGGGCGACCGACCGTCCCGTCGGGATGACCGGTTTCATTCACATCGACCGCACCAACCAATCGGTCGAGGTCGGAGGGACGTGGCTCGACTCCGCCCTGTGGCGATCGCCCCTCAATACGGAGTCGAAGTACCTCCTGTTCCGGTATGCCTTCGAGACCGGCCGGGTGCATCGAGTCTGGCTGCAGACCGACCTACGGAACGAGCGGGCCCAGCGAGCGATCGCGAGGGCCGGCGCCCTTCGGGAGGCGACCTTCCGCGAGGATAAGATCCGACCCGACGGGTCGTACCGGTCGTCCGTCTATTACGGAATCCTCGTCTCGGAGTGGTCGCGAGTCCGGGACGCGCTCGAGTCGATGCTCGCTCGGGAGTGGAAGACCTCGCCCGAGATCACGTCGGTGTCCGCCGACACCCCGAAGGAGCAGGGATGACGGGCGATGGATTCCGGCCCCCGCTCACCCTCCGGGGCCGATACCTCGAGCTCCAGTCCCTCGAACGAAGCCAGGCGCCCGGTCTCGCGGAGGCGGGACGTGACCCGGAGGTGTGGAAGCTCCTTCGGATCGGACCCGGCCACCCCCCGTCCCTACCGGAGATGGAGGCGTTCATCGACGCGACGCTCGCCCTCCAGGCCGCGGGGGAGGTGCTCCCTCTCACGATCTTGCTGCTCCCCGAACGGACCCCCCTTGGCATCATCCGGTTCCTCGACATCGACCGGCCCAACCGGGCGGTGGAGGTCGGGACCTGGATCGACTCGCACTACTGGCGGACCCCCGTCAACTCCGAGGCGAAGCTGCTCATGCTCTCCTACGCCTTCGAGAAGGAAGGGGTCCACCGCCTCCAGTTCAAGACCGACGTGCGCAACGTTCGCTCCCAGGTCGCGCTCGAGCGGCTCGGTGCGGTCTCCGAGGGCGAGCTTCGGGAAGCGCACCTCGTCCCCGGTGGCTACTTCCGCACCTCGAAATATTACAGCATCCTCGCGCCCGAGTGGCCCGAGGTGAAGCGTCGTCTCGAGGGGAGCCTCGCGCGTCCCTGGGACGGACGCCCGGCGTCCCCGGCGACCTAGTCGCGCGACCTACGGCGAGGGAAAGTTCGGAGCACGCTTCTCCCGGAACGCGCGGATCCCCTCGGGAAGCTCCGGACCCTGTGCCGCGTCGACCGCGCTCCTCCGTTCGAGCGCCATCTGGGTCTCGACGCTCTCGCTGAACGCTGCGACCAGCAGCCGTTTCGCCCAGCCGTACGCCCGCGTCGGGCCCCGGGCGAGTTCTTCGGTCCGGGCCCGTGCGCGCATCGCAAGGTCGGCCGGCGGAACGACCTCGTGCACCAATCCCATCTCTCGGGCGCGCTCCGCCGAGACCCGCGCGTTCGAGAAGAGCATCTCCTGAGCGCCTCCGATGCCCAGGAAATGTGGGAGGAAATACGATAGCCCCCCGTCCGGGACCGTCCCGAGCTGCAGGAACGCGGGGACGAGGAGCGCCGTGGTGCTCGCGATCCTCCAATCCGCCGCGAGGGCGAGGGAGAGCCCACCGCCCGCGGCCACTCCGGGAATCGCGGCGACCACCGGCTTCGGCATCGTCAGGATTTCGCGCACCATGTTCTCCTGTTCGGCGGTCAGACGATGGAAAAGGTCCGCGAGGGTGCCGCGCTCTCGGTACTCGTCCATGACCGCCACGTCGCCACCGGCGCAGAACGCCGAACCGGCGCCGGTGAGGAGCACCGCGCGCACCTCCTGGGTGACCGTCGCTCCCTGCAGGGCGGTCTTGAGCTCGAGCATCGTCGCGACGTCGAGGGCGTTGAGCCGCTCGGGTCGGTGGATCGTGATCGTGAGAATCGCTCCGCTACGCTCGGTGAGCACGTTCGGCATCGGCGTCCCCGCCCCCGGCACGGGACCCGGGGGCATATAGTCCGAGCGGCCGGGCCAAGACCGCCGTCGTCACGAGCGGCGAGGCACGAAGTCTCTTAGGGCCCCCGAGGGAGCGCGAAGCTTACGGGTTCGTTGAGGTGTCGACCGGGGGCCGGCGCCGGGCGCCCGTCCGTCCGTCGTCGGGGGGCGGACCCGGAGGCGTGGCGGACCCGGGCTCGGTGGCCGTGCCGGGCGGGGGCGGGAGTCCGTGCGGCACCGGCCGCGAGGGAGGCGGCGGTGCGATCGTGTCGGCCCCCGGCAGCTCGGGAGGCATGCTGGCGCGGCCGCCCTTCGTGAACGGGGACACGAGGGACGACGACTCATCGGACTCGGCCTTGATCTCCTCCTCGATGGTCTTGATCTCGCTGAGAAGCTCTTCCTGCCGCGGGATTGGTCCGAGGATGTCGTCCATCGTGCCGACGCGCTTTTCGAGGTCGTCGAGGGTGTTCAAGTTGCGGTCGGGGACCTGGCGGCTCGCGCCCATGTACTCGGACGCCCCTTCCAAGAGCCGCGAGAACTCGAACGGGAACAGGATCTTCGTCGCTTGGCCGTTCCCGACGTTCGTGACGGTATCGAGCGAGAGGACGGTGAGCGCCTTCGAGTCGAGAACGGTCGCCCCGATCGACAGGATTCGAAGCCGTTGGGCCTCACCCTGGGCTTCGAGGATCGTCGCGACCCGGGCGCCCTCGGCCTCGAGGATCTGGGACTGCCGGACACCTTCCGCCTGCAGGATACGCGAGCGCTTCTGACCCTCGGCCACGAGGATCGCGCTGCGCTTTTCGCCGTCCGCGCGAAGGACCGCGGCCCGCCGCTGACGCTCGGCGGACGTCTGCTCCTCCATCGCGCTCTTGACCGGCCCAACGGGGTCGACCTCCTTGATCTCCACCGCGTCGACGCGGACGCCCCACTTGTCGGTCGCCTCGTCGAGGATGTCGCGGAGACGGGCGTTGATCCGCTCGCGGTTGTAGAGGATCTCATCGAGCTCCATGTCGCCGATGATCGAACGAAGGGTCGTCTGGGCGAGGGCGAGGGTGGCGACCTGGTAGTTCTGGACCTGGAAGATCGCCTTCGGCGCGTCGACGACCTTGATGTAAATGATGGCGTCGACGTTCGTCGGGGAGTTGTCCTTCGTGATCACTTCCTGGCGGGGCACCTCGAGCACCTGCGTCCGCAGGTCGATCTTGAGGACGCTCGCGAGGGGGCTCACGATGTTGAACCCGGGGTTGATCATCCGCCGGTAGGAACCGAGCAGCGTGACGATTCCCTGCTGGTACGGCTGGATCGTGTAGATCATCCGGGTCAGTAGCACGAGAATGATCACGAACGCTAGGACAATGCCTACAATGACGAACGTGTAGTCCATCGGAACTCCTTCGGTGCCCGTCGCTCCTACGCGGCGACCGAGCCCGTCAGCCCGCCGGAGGAGGTAACCCTTTCCGTCGGTGCGGACGACCGGCTAACTGGGCGGAGCGGGCTCGATCGGAACGACCGTCACCGACACGCCCTCGCCGTGGACGATCTTGACGCGAGTGCCCTCGGCGATCGGCATGGAAGCTTTGGCCGACCATACCTCCGAGCGGACCCGGACCTTCCCTTTCAGGGTGTTCGGAACGATTGGAACGATGACGACCGCCTCGGCTCCGACGAGCCCACCGCTCGTGGTGGAGAGCGGCGTATGCGTGGGGGCGATCCACCGGTAGTACGGGATCTCGATCAGGGCCGCGACGACCGCCACAACGATGATCAGCACCGGCCCGATGTAACTGTCCAACAGGACGTTCGGCAGGAAGAGGTACAGGAATCCCGCGACGAGGAGGATCGAACCCGGGATGAGGAGCAGGGCCCCGGGGTGAACGAGCTCGAAGGCGAGCAAGATAATCCCCACGATCACGAGGGCGATCCCAATGGTCGGGTCGATCACGCTCACGGTCCCTTACGGGCGAACCGTTGAACGGAGATTAAAGTTCGGGGGTAGCTTCCCGCTCACCGGATGTAACGGTCGGTAGTATCGAGGTCGAAGTTCGTGACCACCTTGAGGTGCCGGCCCCGACCTCCCCGGGCCATCCCGAGGAATGGGTAGAGCCTCCAGAGGTTGCCCTCGGCCATGCGGGTCGCGAGATGCGTCGGGCCGAACGCCACTCGGGTGACCCGAGCGGTGACCTCCCGCACCGACCGCTCGTCCAAGTAGCCGAGCGAATGCAGGTACTCGTGGGCCAAGATCACGTAGAGGAACGAGTTGAGCTCGAGCGGGCTATCGGCGTGAGCACGCATGGCGTCCACGAGTCCTTCGTTGAGCACGATCAGGTTCCCCGTGACCTGCCAATAGGCGCCGAGTTGAGGCGGAAGGTCGGAGAGCCCCAGCCCAAGGCCGGGCCGCTCAATGCCCAGAACCCGTCGGACGGCGTCCCGGACCACTCGGAACACCGCATTGTAATCGGCCGGCGCCTCCAGGGTCCGGGCCAAGCCGGAAGCGGCCTCGGGCGTGGGCCGCGGGGGACGATCCGGCGTCGGGGCCGAGAGGCCCCGTGAGTCCGCAAACGGGAGGAACATGCTGAGGAGACCGGGCCGGCGGGGATATAGGGTCGCTTACCGAAGGGAAACGTGCCTACCTGCTCCACGGCCGGGTGGGTCGAGACCCGTCCTCCCTCCCGAGAACCTAAGAACGCACGCCCCCATTCACGCGCACGATGCCTCGACCCCACGACGTGGTCTTCCCGCAACGGCCCGAGCGAGAGGAGGACCGGCGCAAGGAAGAGCAGCACCGTAAGTTGCTGGACGAGTTCTTCGACCATTCGACTCTACTCGCGGTCTCGCGTCTCGTCAACCGAGGTCTGTTCGACGCGGTCGACTACCCGATCTCCACCGGCAAAGAGGGAGGAGTGTTCCGGGCCACCGCGGGCCCAGGATTCCGCGCCGTCAAGGTCTACCGGGTGAGCAACACCGTGTTCCGCCACCTCCCCGACTACGTCCTTACGTCGCTGCGGCGCGAGTCGAGCGTGAAGAACTTCGGAGGCCTCATCTTCGCCTGGACCCGCCGGGAGCACACGATCCTAGGACGGCTCGCGGAGGCGGGGGTCCGCGCCCCTCGACCGTTCGGACACTTTCGCAACGTCCTCGTGATGGAGTTTATCGGGAACGCCGAGGGTCTCGCGGCGCCCCGACTCATCGACGTCGTGGTCGACGACCCCGCCACCCTGTACGAGGACCTCGTCCGTGAGATCGGCGGGATGGCGCGCACGGCCCGCCTCGTCCACGGGGACCTTTCGCCCTACAACGTCCTCTTCCACGAAGGTCATCCCGTGCTGATCGACGTCGCGCAGGCGGTCTCCTCGGACCACCCGGAAGCGCTGCGGCTCATGGAACGCGACATTCGGAATTTCGTGAAGTTCCTCGAGCGTCTCGGCTACTCGGTCGAGCCCTCCGACTTTCTCGAGGCTGTCGGCGGCAAGACCATCGGTCCTCCCCCGGCGGAGGCGTGACGATGCCGACACTGTACGCCCGGATCCCGGAGGACCGCGTGGCGGTCGTGATCGGCCCGGGGGGACGGACGAAGCGGGCGATCGCCAGCGCGACCGAGACCCAGCTCGACATCGACGCGGCCGAAGGCGAGGTCATCGTGACGGGCCCGGACACCGACCCGATGGGGGTCCTGAAGGCACGCGACATCGTGCTGGCCATCGGCCGGGGGTTCTCCCCCGAGCGCGCGATGCGGCTCCTCAAGGAGAACACGTTCCTCGGGGTGCTCGACATCAAATTCGCGACCGGCCATCGGGAGAAGGCCGCCCTCCGGCGCATCCGATCGCGCGTCATCGGTACGCGGGGACGGGCCCGCGAGCGGATCGAAGAGCTCTCGGGCTGTTCGATGAGCGTCTACGGGTCGACCGTCGCCCTCATCGGCGAGGAAGAACAGCTCGACCGCGCCACGCGGGCCGTGGAGCTGCTCGTCAAAGGCAGCGAGCATTCGACCGTCTTCCATCTCCTCGCGCGGCTCAAGCGGGACGACGCCGTGAAGGAGGCGACCTCGTCGCAAGGGGTCGAGGACTTCGGAGGTTAGCCGCGTGGCGAAGACGCTCGCCCTCGAGGGCCCGGGCCTGGAATGGGCACGGCGCCAGTTCGCCCAGTACTACACTGCGACGCAGATTGCGCCCCCGCACCGATTGGCGCGCCGGGAGTTCGCCGCTTTCCCGTTTTCCACGGAAACGATGATGCGGCGACACGCGACGCTCCGGACCCCCGAGGAGTTTCGCGAGTTCCTCCGACGTGAGACGCCGCGGCATGTCTACTACTCCTCGGCGTACTATCGCCGTCCGGCCGAGCCGACGATGCCGGGGAAGGAGTGGCTCGGCGCCGACCTGATCTTCGACCTGGATTCGGACCATCTTCGGGGGGCGGAGGCCCTTGACTACGCGGGCCAGCTGGCCCTCGTGAAATCCCGACTGATCGCCCTCGTCGACGACTTTTTGCTGGGCGACTTCGGGATCGACCCCGCCGCGACGTCGTTCGTCTTCTCCGGCGGTCGCGGCTACCACGTGCACGTCCAAGACGACCGGTTCCTCTCCCTCTCGAGCCCCGAGCGGCGGGAGCTCGTCGACTATGTCCTCGGTACCGGCTTCGACCCGATGATGGTCGTCGAGGGCCGACGGACGGACGTTCGATTCGGACCGACCGCCGCCGGTCTGGACGACGAGGTCGAGCCGGCCGCCGCACGCCGAGCGCCCCGGACCCGAACTCTCGCCCCTCCGAATGCTCCCGGGTGGCCCGGCCGGACCACGCGGGCGGTCCTCGAGGTGTTGCGGCGTTGGGAGGAGCAAGGCGCCAAGGCGGCGGCCGAGGAAATGAAAGGGTACGGGATTCCACCCGCGCGAGCCCGGCATTACGCAAAACTCCTGATCGACCAGGGCGGAGCGGCGAAGATCCGGGAGCGGCTGTCGCTCGACGTGTTCAAGGAGGGTCTGCCCGCGGAGTTCCTCGAAGCGGTCGTTCCTCGGGCGGCGGTCGAAGTGCAAGGCGAGACCGATGCGCCGGTGACGACGGACATCCACCGACTGATACGGCTCCCGAACTCGCTGCACGGCGGCACCGGTTTCCGAGTGGTTCCGCTCGGCCGCGACGAGATCGCCGGGTTCGACCCGTTCCGGGACGCCCTCCTTGCCCCCCTGGACGGCTCCCGCACTCCCGTCCGGTTTCTCGAAGAGGCGCACTACCCGTTCCCTGGTGGCGAGGTGCACGCCGTTCCCGACGGGACGGACGAGCTGCCTACGCCGGTGGCGCTGTTCCTGCTCCTGCGGGGGCAGGCGGAGCTTCGGCCTTCACCGGGATGACGATCCGGCCGATCTTCTCGATCGCCCCTTCGACCTTGTCGCCCGGTTTCAGCTTGCGCGACTCGTTGCCGAACTCGTAGCCCAGAACGCCCCCAAGGCTCCCGAGCGAAAGAATGTCCCCCGGCTCGAACGTGATCCCTCGCGAGAGGTGCGTGATGATCTGCGGGATCCGGAAGATGTAGTCGTTGGTGTCGCCGGCCTGGCGGACCGTGCCGTTCACCTTGAGCTCCATCGCGAGGGGGTAGGGGTCGCCGACTTCCTCCTTCGGGACCACCCACGGCCCGACGGCCATCGTCGCGTCAAACCCCTTTCCCATCACCCAGTCCACGGTCCCCGCCGTGGGGTACTGGAGGTCACGGTAGCCCATGTCGAGCGCGATCGTGTAGCCGGCGATGAACTCCATCGCCTTCTCGACCGGGATGTGCTTGCCCCGTTGCCCGATCACGGCGGCGAGCTCGAGCTCGACATCGGGGAACGCTCCCGCGGGGCTGAGGACGAGGTTCTCGCTCGGCCCGACGAGGCTGTTGAAGTACCGCGAGAAGACGTACGGCTGCGTCGGGAGCGGCTTCCCTTGTTCCGTGACGTGGGTCTTCGAGTTCGAGGCGAGGCAGTAGACCTTGCTGCCGCGCACGACCGGGGCCAGGAGCTTCACGCCCTCCTCGGCCTTGAACAGGTACCGTGCTCCGGTCGCCGCGCGGGGAGTCCATCCGGCCTGCCGCCGCCGGTCGATGTACTGGAGGATCTTCTTCGTGAGGTCGACCGAGTCCGCTCCACCACCGAAGAACGCCTGCATGTCCCGGAACCGGCTGGGGTCGGCTCCTTTCACCGGATTCACCCCGTAGTAGTCCCGGACGGCGGTGTCGAGGTCGATGAACTCGTTCGCGTCGGTGATCATCCCGAAGTGGAACTGGTCCTGCAGCGTGAAATGGACGAGCTTCACGAGATCCCCTCGCGGCCGGGGAACCGTCCGGGCGGATAACGGATTCCCGCGCTCCCCCAAGTTCGACGGGCCGCGGCGCCAAGCCCCGGTCTAACGGAAATGTCGGTGGACCGCGAGCAGGTAGATGAACAGGACGAGCGCGAGGATGAAACCGAGGCTCACGAACGCTCCCGCAAGTCCGTAGCTCACCAACTCGAACAGCACGAACAGCAGCGTGAGGACGAGGGCCCACATCCGAAGATGCCAGAGCCCGAGCGCGAGGCCGAGGATGATCAACCCCACGATGAACACGACGAGACCGAGCGCGAACGAACCGAGACCCGCGAAGCCCGTCGGGACCCCGAGGAAGTGGGTCACGGCGACTCCCGCGAGGACCAGCAACCCCCCGAGGAGGAGGAGGAATCCATACAATCCGACCAACACGGCCAGGATCGCGACACCGAGAGGTCGGGAGGGCGGAGCGGGTGGAGCGGGGGGAGCGTACTGGGCTGTCGGTTGGGCCGTCACGAAATCCTCGGGGCAGGCCCGCCTGCCGGCTTCTAGACGTTCGCTCCCGGGTTATGAACCTGTGTGCGAGCCCGCAGGGTCCGGGTCCAGCTCTGTGGGAGAGGGCCTTTCCGTCCCGCGGGAGCGTACGTCGCGAGATATCCAACCCCGAGCCGCTCGACCCCGACGAGTTCGAGCGTGGCCAGCTCCTCCGGCCCGCGCGTCTCCGGCCCGCTCGCCACGGCCGGCGCGGTGAGTCCGCCGACCACGACGGGGGCGTAATAGACCGTGAACCGGTCGAACAGCCCCGTGCGCAGCACGCTCGAGAGTATCTCCGCACCCCCCTCCACCATGAGGGTACGAACCCCAATGTCGTAGAGCATCGGAAGGAGCCGGCGGAGGTCCACTCTCGAAGCGCCAACGACCAGGACGCGGACGTGAGGAGGGAAGGTCCGCTTCGAGCGTTCGGAGGTCGCGACGATCGTCGGTGTGGAACCGTCGAGTACCCGGGCCGTGGCGGGCGTCCGCCCGCTCGCGTCGACCACGATGCGGGTCGGGTTCGGGCCGGGCGGCTCACCGAGAAGCTCCCAATGGACGCGCAGCGACGGGTCGTCCTTCACGACCGTGCCGACGCCGACGAGGATCGCGTCGGCGCCCGCACGCAGGCGCTGGACGCGTTGGAGGTCCTCCGGCCCCGATAGGCCCGCGCGCCGGCCCCCCGCGAAGGCGATTCGCCCGTCCAGGGACGCCGCGCAGTTCACCCAGACGACCGGTCGGGGCGGAGCGGAGTCCCCCGCGGAATCCATCCCGAGACCCTCACCCCGTCGCTCGGAGGCGGGCGACCTCGGCCTCGAGGTCGTCGGTCGGCTGACCGGCGGCTTTGAGGTCGTCCAGGTTGATCGCAACGTTCGCCAGGGCGCCCTCCGCCGCGGCCCGGAACAGCGCGAGCGATGTGACGAGGTCGCTCCCGAGCGCGGCCCGCGTTCGCGTCCGGACGTGGTCGAGCCGTTGCGCCGACTCTACGGCCCGCCGGGCCGTTTCGAGCGGTACCTCCGCCGCGCCTCGGACCGCCTGGAGGTAGGCGGTCGAAGCCGACGGGTCGTTCGGATGCTCCTTGCGGAACTTCTTCGCCTGACGAACCCGGTCGTACGAGAGGGCATCCTCGTCGGCCAGCTCGAGGAATCGGGCGCGACCCGATTTGAGCAGGGTGTTCACCGCCACGAGCTCCTCGGCGGGCTTGGCGGGGTCGATCGAGTACGCCAGCACCATCTCGCCCAGGGCCGCGGCGAGCGCGGCGACCACGCCGGCGGCGCTGCCGCCGCCGGGCGTGGGCGTGCGGGCGGCGAGGCGGGCGGCGTACGACGCGATCGACTCGTGGCCGGGGCCGGTGCTCTCCGCCGCCCGGACCTTCCGCTCGAGCACCGTCGCGCGGTCGAACGAATGGAGTTGTAGGTAGTACTCGGCCGCGTCGAACAGCGCGTCCTCGGGGACGAGCCCGACGATCTCGGACTCTTCCACCGCCACCCCGAACCGTTGGGCTTCCCGGCGGACCGCTTCGAGCGCCCGGTGGATCGGCGTGACCCGGTAATCCGTGAGGTTCATCGAGACCTGGGCTCGGTTCCGCTCCCGTATCTCGAAACCCAGCGCCTTTACCTCGGGAAGGCCGCCATCGCGAGCGCGTACGGATTTCGCGATGCGTTTCGCGACCGATACGTCCGGGGTAGTGAGGTAGGCGTTGTAGGCGATCAGGACCGGGCGAGCGCCGACCGCCACGGCGCCCGCCGTCGGATGGAGCCTGGGCTCCCCGAAATCGGGCGCGCGGGCCGGGTCGGAGACGATCGCCTCTCGCAAGCCCTCGAACTGTCCTTCCCGGACGTTCGCGAGGTCGGCGCGCTCGGGGCGTTTCGCGGCGGCCGCGTAGAGGTAGACCGGAATCCCGAGCTCCTTCGCGACCCGGGCTCCGAGGCGCTCGGCGAGGCGGATCGCGTCGGCCATCGTCGACGAGCCGATCGGAACGAACGGCACGACGTCCGTCGCGCCCATCCTCGGATGCTCGCCCCGCTGCACGTTGAGGTCGATCAGCTGGGTCGCGACCCCGACCATCCGGAACACCGCTTCGAGGAGCGCATCCCCTTCGCCGACCAGGCTGATGACGCACCGGTTGTGGTCGGCGTTGCGCTCGACGTCGAGCACGGTGACGCCCGGGATGTCGCGCGCCGGCGCCACGATCCGCTCGATCTTCTCCGCGTCGCGCCCTTCCGAAAAATTCGGGACACACTCGAACAGCGTCATGGGTTGTTCGAGGGACCACCGAACGTCTCGAGAAGAGTCTGATGCCCCCGAGCCTCCTGCGGCGAGGCGGCCCGGGCCGGTCGCTGTCGGGCCCGGCTCACGGCGGAGCGAACCCGCTCCTCCGAGAAGCCGTGGGTCTCGACCAAAAGGTGGTGGACCGCGTCCTCGTCCACCGGGCCGAACGAGGGAGGGGGAACTTCGACCGAGAGCGGGTGCCGGAAGATCTCCGCGACCTCGTCCGCCTCCGCCGGGTCGAGGCCGACCTTCTCGACCGTCGGCCCGAAGCCGAGGTGCTCTTGGACGAGTTTGAGCGCCTTCTTGGGCCCATAGCCCCGGACCCCGTCGTTGAAGTCGGTCCCGATAACGATGCCGAGCAGGATCAGCTCCTCGTCGTTGATGCCGAGCGACGATAGCACCTCGCTGCGGTCGATGAGCTGGGCGCCGGGGCTCACGCCGCTCCGGCCGCGAGCCGCAAGCCCCCGTACGAGCCGGGGGGATCCGAACAGGAGGCTATCGTAATCCTCGGAGGCGGTCGCCCAGACAGTCCCGTGGGAGCTCATCACCGCCGCTTGGGCCTCGCCTTCGCTGGGAGCCTGGATCGACGGGACCCCGAGGGCATTCAGGAGTACTTGGAGCTCCTCGACCATCGGCCGCGTGAGCCGGGAGGTTTGCGCTGCCTTCTTCCGGGCAGTCTCGAGGTCACCGGCCGCGAGCGCCTGCTGCCACTCGCCCTCCGCCTTCTCCTTCGCCTCGAT
>Ga0187782_10000315_pt1 | contig 31744 bp, 29 predicted proteins | sample 0715_SJ02_MP15_2_FD_132454 | JGI IMG/M metagenome (GOLD analysis project Ga0187782, IMG submission 132454) | Tropical peat soil microbial communities from peatlands in Department of Meta, Colombia - 0715_SJ02_MP15_20_MG | ecosystem: Environmental > Terrestrial > Soil > Wetlands > Peat | place... | reverse complement strand
GCAGATGACGACAGCAGATGGAACATTTGCGCCGGGCAGCATGTTGTACTTCGAACTGAAGGGGAAAGACGGGGACGACCAAGCTGCAGCAGAGGCGGCCGAGAGGTTCGTCGACCACATAGCGGAAAAGGCGTACACAATTACGCTGGCGGTGAGCCTCGGCCAGATCAAGACGCTGATTGAGAACCCGTTTTCGATGACCCATGCCGTGGTTCCCGTAGAGGAGAAGTTGAAGTGCGGACTCAAGCCAGGGGGAATCCGGCTCTCGCTGGGACTCGAAGACTGGCACGACATAATGGCGGACCTCGAGGATGCCCTGCAGGTGGTCTGACCCCAAGGACAGGTCAGGGGCGCTGCATGATAGGTAGCAAAAAGCAGATGACTGCTGGCTTTTTGGGTCTGGGAATGTTACCTATCAACAATCACCAGTTTCGCTCATGATCGAACTGTGCCACATCTCTGGGTGCAAGCACGATGTGCCAGCCGCCCTGGCCGAGCACAAGCTCTGCATCCTCCATTTCACGCTTTCTTTGGAAGCGGGATGCGCGGAGATGCGCCGGGAAACCGCGCTCGGCAACACCCCGCACGAGCGGCAGAGGGAAATCATGAGATTCATCACGGAAAACGGGGAAAGACTGGCGCGTGTGGCGACGAGTGGACTGCACTTGACGGATGACCTGAAGGCGCGCGTACTGAGTACCTTTCTGACGTTGATGAACCTGCGGGAGAATCTCGATCGGGCGGCGCTGCGCACGCCTCCGGGCCGCAGCGGAATCCTTCGCTGACGCGGTACTTGAAAAGGATGCCCGCCGAGCCGGCGACCGCCAGGCACTCTTGCCGGATCCCGTTCAGGCGCCGATATATTTCGCGTATAGGGAACGCGCGACGGCCGGATCCTTCGTGCCCTTCAGAATGGCACGGCCATCGCTGAAAACCGTCATCTCATAAGGTGGGACAAGGAAGCGGAGAAGAAATCCGTTCTGTCGCACATCGGAAACCGAGGAAACAAGGCGCTGCTGCAAGGCTTTGAGGTCGAGAGACCGGCTGCGCTCGTGAATCTGCACGGAATCCCGGCCGCACATGGTGATGTGAGGCTGCGCTTCCCCGGCCAGGTGAGAAAACTGGCGGCGGACACATACAGGACATTGCAGATTGCGCTCGGGAAGTATCGACTGAAAGCGCCCGCTCCACACATCACAGGAAAGAAGCCGCCCGTGAAGCGCCGAATTGCGGCCGGAAAGAAGCTTTATGGTCTCGGTGACCTCGAGAGAAGAAATGAGGTTGACGATGGGGCCCAGAACCCCGATGGTGTCGCAGGTTTCCTCGATTCCGGCACCCGCCGAGGGATCGAGGAAGCAGGCAAGACAGGCAGTCTTGCCGGGGAGAATGGTGAAGGTCAGGCCGTAACTCGCGACAGCGGCCGCGTAGATCCAGGGAGTGCCTGTTTTCACCGCGAAATCGTTGATGAGAAACCGTGTTTCGAAATTGTCTGTGCCATCGAGGAGAAGTGGGAAGCCTGAAAGCAGTTCTTCGACGTTCCGAGAAGTCAGGTCCGCGACGATACCTTCCACCCGCACGCCGGAATTGACGGAACGGAGGTTGCGTTCGGCGGCGACGGCTTTCGGGAGAGCCTCGCGGGCATCCGACTCGTTGAAGAGCGTCTGCCTTTGAAGATTGGAGGGTTCTACAAAATCCCTGTCGAGAATACGGAGCCGTCCTATTCCGGCACGGACGAGCATGTTCGCGGTTGCGGCGCCGATGGCGCCGCAACCCACCAGGACGGCACCGGAAGCCAGCAATTGCTCCTGGCCATCGCGGCCGAGCGGCTCAAAAAGCACCTGTCGCGAGTATTTCTGGTCTAGTAGATCACTCACGTAAAATTAAGTCCCAGCTCTTAAATCCCTTTCATAATAGCTCTAAAGGGAGCCGGGGAAGCAACGCCCGTATGCTACGCTTCGTCTGACCTAATGGAACGAATGAACTTGCGGTGGGCCAATGGTTTGCGAGTGCTTGTGCTCCTGATGCCGCTGTTGGGAGGCGGGGCCGCGTGTGCTCAATCGACGGCCGGAGAAAAAAGCGGGAACCTGCCCACAGGGCCGGTCCGCGAGATACGCGTTATCGAGGACAATGGAGAGATCCTGGCAACCAATCCGCCGGGGATGGCCGTGAAGATCGGTGAGCCACTGATTCAGGACGATGTCGCGGCCAGCATAAGGACGCTCTATCAGACAGGGGACTACGCCGATCTGAAGGCGGTGGCCACCCCTCAAGGAGACGGAGTCCGGCTCGATTTTGTGGCCCGGGAGAACATTTTCATCAATCAGGTGGTCATTCAGGGATTGAAACCGCCTCCGACGGAGGCGTCCGCGAGCGGCGCCATGCAATTGTCTTTGGGACAAACGTACCGTGCCGGAGACCTGGAAGATGCGGTGAACCGGTTGAAGGATGCTCTTCGCGACGAAGGGCTATATCAGGCGAAAGTCCATGTGGAACAGCGAGCTTATTCACAGACGCACCAACTGGACATTTTTGTGCACGTGGACCCGGGTCCTCGCGTACGTCTCGCAAACGTGGACTTGCAAAACAATTCGGAGTTCAGCGATGCGGAATTGCTCAAGCTGTTCAAACTCAAGAAGGGGAGCGAACTGACCATTGCACGAGTTCAGTCCGCGGTAGCGAGAATCCGGAAGTTCCTCGAGAAGAAGGGGCATTTGAGCGAACGCGTGTCCGTCCGGCGCGGGGAGTACGACGCAGCGACGAACTCCCTTCCCATAACCCTCGATGTGATTGGCGGGCCGACGGTTCGCGTGTCGATTCTGGGAGCAAAATTCTCGAACCGCGATCTGAGGCGGCTGATCCCGGTCTACCAGGAAGCTGCTGTGGATGCAGACCTTCTCGAAGAGGGAAAGCGGAATCTGCAGGAGAGACTGGAGCGGGAAGGCTATTTCGATGCGACCGTGTCCTACAACGTGTCCGATGAAACGGCAAAGAACGGAAACCCCGATTTCAAGGTAGGAGAGGAGACGATTACTTATAAAGTGGATCGCGGGACGCGTTACAAAGGGCTGCGCATCGAGATTCGAGGGAATCACTACTTCAATAAGGAACTGCTGCTCAGCCGTTTGTCGATCGTGCCCAGTTCCACGTTTGTGAAGCCACGATTCAGCCGGAGGTTGCTCGATGCGGACGTGGTCTCCATGAGGAATCTCTATGCTGCAAACGGGTTTTTGTCCGCTTCGGTGGTAGGCAACGCGGAGTCCGAACCAAATCAGAAGAAGGGAGAACTGCTGGTCCGGTTCGAGATCAACGAAGGAAAGCAGACGCTGGTGTCCAGTCTGAAGTTGGAAGGCATGAAGGCCATTCCCGAAGAGGAACTGCGGGGTGTACTCGGTTCACTGCCCGGGCAGCCGTATTCGGAGATCAGCATCGCTTCCGACCGCGACAATATTCTGGCTCTTTATTTCAACCAAGGCTTTCCGAACGCGACGTTCACATGGACCGCCATGCCCGATACGGAAAAGGAGAAGGACGGCGAGGGGGAAAAGAAAGAGCCGGGTGATGGAAACGGTAAAACCGCGTCTGAGAAGGGGAACGGGGATTCTGTTGAGCGCGCCGAGCCGATGAAGCTGGTTTACGAGATTCACGAGGGAAGACAGGTTACGGTGCGACAAGTGCTTCTGGCGGGCTACGTGCACACGCACCCGAACGTGATTCGTCGACAGGTAAAAGTGCAAGCCGGACAACCACTCCGGGAAGGCGACGTGGTGGAGTCACAACAGAAACTCTACAACCTGGGAATCTTCAATCGCGTGACCATTGATTCGCAGAACCCCAATGGCACCGATCCCGAGAAGGATGTAGTGGTTCTGGTGGAAGAGGCGAAGCGCTACACGATTGCCTATGGGGGAGGCTTTGAAGTCCAGCGACTGGCCAGCACCACGGACCCGACGGGCGGCCAGATTGAGGCATCTCCACGAGGAATCTTCGAGATCTCCAAGGAGAACCTGACCGGCCGGGCGGACTCGCTTAGCCTGAAAGTACGCGGCAGCTTTATCCAAGGCCGAGCCTTACTGGCCTATACTTCGCCCGAAACATTCAATAGCGATAAATTGAGCTTGCAAGCGACGGCGTATGTCGAGAAGTCGCAAGACATCAACACGTTTACGCAAACGCGCTATGAAGGCAACCTGCAAATCACGGATCAGCTCACCCTGAGGTCGTCGCTTTTGTTCCGGTACGCGTTCCGGAAGGTGACGTTGAGCCATCTGAATGTGCCCGAAGAGGAAGTTCCGCTCTTCTATCAACCGACACTGGTATCGGAATTCAGCGCTTCTTGGTTCCGGGATACCCGTGACAACCCCGCGGACGCGAGCAAAGGGTCATTTAATACGGCTGACTTCAGCGTGGCAGGAACGGGGATCGGTTCTAGCGCGAGTTTTTTCCGGTTTTTCATGCAGAACTCGACGTACCATACGTTTTCGCGCAACTGGAGTTTCGCCCGCTCGGTGCGGCTCGGAATTCTGCAGCCCTATGCTTCCACCGTTTCCTTGAGTTTCCCCGCCCAGACGGGCACGCCCTCTCCCCAGCTTATTCCCCTTCCCGAGCGCCTGTATGCCGGAGGAGGAACTTCCCTTCGGGGCTTTGCATTGAATCAAGCCGGGCCGCGCGACGCGCTCACGGGCTTTCCCGTCGGGGGCCAAGCCATGCTGATTTTGAATCAGGAACTTCGATTCCCGATGAAGCTCCCTTTTATTGGAAACAGTCTGGGTGGCGCCCTGTTCTATGACGGCGGGAACGTTTACAGCCGCCTTGACCGGATCACCCTTCGATGGGCACCGCCCACGCCGGTGTTTGTGCCCGCCTATCCCGGTCTCCCGCCGAGCCGGTTCAATCCGACGAGGTGCGAGTTTAACTGCACGAACGAGCTGAACTACTTCTCAAACACCGTGGGGTTTGGTTTGCGTTACGCCACGCCGGTTGGGCCGCTCCGCGTTGATCTGGGCTACCAATTAAACCGGGCGCAATTCGTGATCCCTTGCCCGAATGCGGCGCCGCTCTGCCAGCAGGGAACACGGCTGCCGGCGTTCCAATTCTCCTTCAATCTGGGGTCGAGTTTCTGATGCCTAATCTTCGGAAAATCCGCACCGCGACGATTTGCCTGCTGGCACTGGCAGGGTACACGTTCGGGCAAGAAGTGGTCGACCGGATTGTCGCGAAGGTGGACACAGACATCATACTTTTGAGCGACGTGCGAGCCCTGGCCCGGTATCAGACCCTTGTGGATGAAAAGCCCCAGAGCGATTCCCAGATTCTGGACAGGCTTATTGATCAATGGATCGTAAGAAATGAAGCGCAGGCGGCTCTGTTCCCTCAGCCAACGGATGAGGCAGTGCAGCGGAGCCTCGAACGGTTGAAAAAGTCCTTTTCCTCACCGGAGGAGTTTCAGGAGCGGGAGAAGCAGGCCGGGCTCACAGACGAAGATGTGGAGCGAATGCTGAAAGCCCAACTGTATTTGAGCAACTACCTGGATTCGCGCTTTCGGGCATCCATTCAGATCGACGAGAAAGAAATCGAAGAGTTCTATAAGACCAGGGTGATACCAAGGGCGGAATCCCGGGGACAGACCCCACCGACCCTGGACGCGGCACGAGGATTCATTCAGGAAGCCCTGGTGCAGCGCGCCATTAACGTGCAGGCAGACCGCTGGCTGAAGGAGAGCCGCATGCGGCTGCGCGTGGAGAAACTGCTCAACGAGAGCCCACAATGACGAAGGAATCGCGCTGGCGGAGGATTTTGTGGCTGGAGCACCTGCTTTGGGTGCTGGGCACCTGGACGGCGCTGTTGATCGCGTTGTCGGTCATTGCGCTCGGCAGCGGATTGGCCAATCCACTGTTACGGAGAATCCTGATCCATCGCATGGAGTCTCTCACGGGGGCCCGTGTGGAGATTCGCACCGTTACCGTGGGCTGGCTTTCCCTGCGTGCGACGGTCAACGGGTTGGTGGTACACGGCAAGGAGCCCGCTGATACAGAACCTCTCTTCAGCGCCGAACAGGCGCAGATCGGTTTGCGGATTGATTCGTTCTGGGGCCGGCGAGTTGGATTGAACGAACTGATTCTGGATCAGCCGCGACTGCATGTGCGGGTCGAGAAGGACGGAAAGAACAACCTGCCGACGCTCGATACCAGCAGATCGACTGAGTCCGGACTGCAGAAATTGCTGGACCTGCGGGTGCACCATGTGGAGATAAAGGATGGGTGGATTCTCTATAACAACGTAAAGTCGCTCCTGGGTGTCGAGGGGGGAGAACTTCAGCTGGAGGTGGATCTCGGCGGGACGACAGAGCAGCCAGCGTATTTGGGCTCCCTCGACTGGCAGTCGATTCAGCTGGCGAGGCGAAGGGATGTTCCGGTGCCGGCAAACGTGAACGCCAAGTTCCTGTTGGGGCATGAGGGGTTTTCCATTGAGCAGGCGGTTGTGGATGTGGGCCGCTCACACTTCGATTTGCATGCCGAAACCAGGGATCTTGTGACACCGCAATGGAGCTACAAATACCGCGGCTGGCTTGACTTGCTGGACATCCGGGAAGCATTCCGAACGCCGGAAGTGCCGCTCGGCCGGATTGATATGCGAGGGGAAGGCACCGTTGAAAAGGGCGCCATTCTCGGAAAAGGAAGCTACGCGGCAGATAACATCACGCTCGGATTCCTCGATTTCCATTCGGCGAACTTGAGCAGCCGGTCGAGCTACACGCTGGACGCAAAAGGAGTGCTGCTGCCGGATTTCGCGGCCTATGCCTTGGGCGGAAGCGTGAAAGGGCGCATTACCATGCGGTTCGATGGGTTGCAATTCCGGGCAGAAACAAAGCTGCAAAACATCCGGCTATCGGCTGTTACGCCCGCGCTCGATCACGAGGGATTTCCGGTCGACAAATTGCATTGGGATTCGGTGCTTTCGGCGGATACGGTAGAGACGTGGCGGGAGAACTTCCGGGACTTTGACCTCTCCGGAACCATGCAGTGGGACGCGCCCGAAGAAGTGACGGAAGGGCACATGGCCGTCACGGGAAGCTGGAAGCTGCGTTACAAGTATGAGCCGAACACCCTGGAAATCTCGGAGGGCAACTTTGAGACCCCGACGTCACGGGGATCCTTTACCGGCTTGCTTGCGCCGAAGGACACGGCAATGGATGCGAAGCTCGATATCGGCTCGCTGCTCGATTGGAAGGACTTCATTCACGCCATTGCCGGGGACAAACCTGGAAGTCCTGAAGCGGCAGTGCCGATTGGAGGCGCGCTGTCCTGGAACGGGAGAATCATCGGGCCTTCCGACGGTCCGGAATTCCGCGGGCATTTCCGTGGCGAGCGCGTCCGCTATGCGGACGTGCATATGGATGCGATCGATGGAGATATCAGTTATGCGCCGGACCATTTGATCCTTACGCGCGGGCACGCCGTGCGCGGCGAAATGCAAGCCGAAGTCGACGGACAGTTGCAGTTGACGGACTGGGAGTTCCGGCCGGAGAACGAATGGTCAAGCGAACTGGAGCTCGAGAAGGTTCCTGTTGAGGCGCTGATGCAGATAGCAGGTGTGGACTACCCACTGCACGGAAAGATCACCGGACAGTTTCACGGGAAGGGAACACGCGCCGAACCCGTGCTGACCGGGCTGCTCGATGTGGCGGACGCGGAGGCGTATACGGTGCCGTTCAACCGGCTGAGAGGGCAGCTTCTTTTGACGCCCGATGAAATACGCCTGAGCAATGCGGAGTTGCGCTTTTTTGCGCCCGGAACGGAAAAAACGGGCGGTGCGGGTATCGTGACCGGAAACATAGCCTATGGATTCGCCGACAAGTCTCTGACGACCGACTTGGTGGGTGCCTCGCTTCCCCTGGCAAATTTCCGCAGAGTCAGGGCCAACAATCTTCCCCTCGGAGGACAGATCTCTTTTCGGTTGAAATCGAGTGGTCCGATGCGTCGACCCCAGGTGGACGGCAGCTTGCGGGTCGTGGACCTTCAGGTAGGCGCGGAAGTGATCGGCAGTTTTGAAGGGGATCTCAATGCCGACGGAAAAACCGCCCGCCTTAAACTGAGTTCAGCAATGAGTGAAGGAGCGATCGGCGGAGAGATCGCTTTGGGCCTGGATCAGCCCTATCCGCTCGACGGCAAGGTTTCGATCAAGAACATCAATCTCGACCCGTATTTGCAGACCGCGCTGCATCTCGAGAAATTCAATGGCCACGGAACAGCGGATGGCGTCATCAGCATGAACGGCGAACTGCAGAATCCCGAAGGACTGACTGTGGATGGAAACTTCACCCATCTCAGCCTGATGTATGGCGGAGTCCAGCTTGAAAACTCCGAACCCATTCACCTGACTTCGACACGCGACAGTCTGAAGATTGTCAGCGCAGCGTTAAGGGGAACGGACACCAACGCCGAGCTTTCGGGGTCCATTCAATTTACGGGGAGGCGGGCGATTTCGCTGAAGCTGAACGGTTCGGTTGACCTGAGACTGCTCAGCGGGTACATCCCGGATGTGAATACGAGCGGTCACGCGGACATGAATGCGTCGTTTGAGGGAACGCTCGACAGGCCGCGCATCATCGGCAAAGTCAAACTGAACAACGTATCGGCGCGATCCGCGGATTTTCCGACGGGCCTCAGCAACCTGAAGGGAGACCTGGTATTCGATGCCAATCGCCTGTTCTTCGAGAATCTGACCGGCGAGGCGGGCGGAGGAATCATCTCGCTGACGGGCAGCGTGAATTATTCGGACAAGCCGTTGCGCTACGACATCTCGGCGAAGACCGATCGGCTGCGCATTCGATACCCGGAAGGGATGAGCTGGCTGGTGGGAGGCTCGTTGCGCTTGACGGGGACGATGGATGGAGGATTGCTGTCGGGAAGAGTATTGGTGCAGCGAGTGACTCTGAATGAAGGGCTTGAATCGGCGGGCATATTAGTGTCGAGCTCGAGTTCGAGTGCATCGAGCAGTTCGAGCTATCTACGAAATCTACAGTTCGACGTGGAAGCGGTGTCCACGCCGGATTCGCGCATGGAATGGCCTGGCGCGCACCTCGAAGCGGACGCCAGCCTGCGCGTCCGTGGAACCGCCGAACATCCGATTTTGCTCGGGCACATCCATGTGATTTCCGGCGAACTGTTTTTTCATGACAGCCGTTACCGCGTTTCCCGGGGTGACATGAATTTCGCAAACCCGTTCCGGTTGGACCCGGTTATCAATGTGGAAGCGACCACGACGATTCAGCAATACGAGATCACGCTGAACTTCAGCGGCCAGGCAAGCAAGATGAGTCTGTCTTACCGCTCCGATCCGCCACTGCCCTCGGGCGACATCATCAGCTTGCTGGCAATGGGACAGACGAGCACAGAAGTGGCGTCGCGAACCGGCGGCACCAGCCAGCAGGGCTCGGCGGGCGCCTCGGCGCTGCTGTCCGAGGCTATTTCGAGCCAATTGGGGGGCCGCGTGGAACGCCTGTTTGGAATCACGCGCTTCCGTGTGGACCCCGGACTGGCGGGTTTAGGCACGACCGGCTCCGGTCAGAACGCCGCAGCTCGTGTCACCGTGGAACAACAAGTGACACCGAATCTCACCGTAACATACGTGTCGAACGTGAGCTCCACGCAGCAACAGGTGATTCAGGTGGAATACAACGTGACACGAACGATTTCGGTGGTGGCCTTGCGCGACCAGAACGGCACGTTTGGTATCGACGTCAAATTCAAGAAGCGGTTGCCGTAAACGGTGAGCTGATTTCAGATTACTGTTGATCCTGCTGCTGAGCCGTTTGCTCTGAGGCGTCCGGCTGTTGCACGCGGCGTTGCTGCATTGGACGGCGCTGCCCGTTGTTGTTGATCCGCGCGTTCTGGCCCACGCCGGGATTTTCCTGCCGCGCCTGCTGGAGGGCGTCTTTTATCGCTTTGGCCGCTTCGCCGCGGGTCGTCTCCTGAATCTCACGGAAGATCTTGGGACTCTCTGCGGCAACTTTCTGACCGAGCGGTGAACCGTAGAACTGCAGCAGGCCCTTGATCTCCTCGTCGGAGTAATGCTTGTCGTAGAGAGCCACCAGTTGCTCCGTCACCTTGTCGACGTCGTAGCGCTTTTCGTATTCATTGATAGCCGTGTTGACGAAGGCCTGGCCCTTTTCGTTGTCCGGAACGGTGGCCAGCAGCTTTTCACGGTACTGTTCGGCAATTTGCCGGACGGAATCCTGAACCTGGTCGCGCGCGCCAACCAGTTCGAGGAGGGCGCGGATATCGGCGTCCTTCACGGGGTCGATGGATTTCCGCTGGTTCTGTTCCGTGGCGGAAGATTGAGCAGCGGCTTGTACGGCCCCGGGGGAACCGCCCTGAATGGCCACCAGAAACATACCGACATAGATTACGACGAGCACCAAAGCCGCTTTCATGACACCCTCCACGACCGGAAGCGCGAAGACTTCGAAGAATCCGGGCGCCTTCCATCACTGATGATTTTAGAGAATGAGGCTGCGGGAATGCGCCTGCTCCGGGGGACAGTCTTGCCGGGTCGGTCACCGTTCGAAGGTGCAGGATTCGGAAAAAAGTCGGAAAGTAGGCACATTTGAGTGGCCCGGCGAAACGGTGAGGAGTGGTAAACGGCGAGTGCGCGCGCGGGGAGGCTGATTCTGACCAAGCGAGATGGCCCCCTATCGGATAGACTAGCGTTACGAAGCCAGGCCTATTCCGCCGAAAGCAACCGGTGTGACGGAAAAGGCGCTCTTACGGGAATACGCGGTGACAGAAGACCCCTTTTTGGAAGAACGCGCGGAGATGGTGGAGACCCAGGTTCGAAGGCGCGGCGTGAAAGACAGCTGTGTCCTTGAGGCTATGAGAACCGTTCCGCGGCACGAATTTGTACCCGAACACTCCCGAACGTCCGCTTACTCCGACGAGCCGCTCGGGATTGGCGGAGGACAGACGATTTCGCAGCCGTACATTGTGGCCGCGATGAGCGAAGCGCTGAGTTTGACCGCTTCCGAGAGAGTGCTCGAAATCGGCACCGGTTGCGGCTATCAGGCCGCCGTGCTTTCACTCCTGTGCGCGGAAGTGTACAGCGTCGAGTGCCGGGCGGAGCTTGCGCGGTCCGCAGCAGAACGATTGCACAGATTGGGATTTGCGAACGTGCATGTTCATTGCGGCGATGGCTCCATGGGCTTGAGGGAATTTGCGCCCTATGATGCCATCCTTGTGGCCGCATCGGCGCCCCGCGTGCCGCAACCTCTGCTCGAGCAACTCAAGGATCACGGACGGTTAATCGCACCCATTGGCGCGGAAGATCATCAGGAGCTGACACTCATCACGCGTCGCGGACAGGAATTTACCACCGAGCGGCGGGAAGGATGCCGCTTCGTGCCCTTGCTCGGACGCTACGGCTGGAAAGACTGGGAACTCTTGTGACAAATGCGCCGGAGCTCTCCATTGTTGTCCCTTCCTACAACGAAGAGCTGCGTCTGCCCGCCTCGCTCGACAAGATCGCCTCCTACATTCGCAACAGGCGCCCCAACACTGAGGTTCTGGTCGTGGACGACGGGTCTACAGACCGCACGGCCGCGCTTGCCGAGTCCTGGCACGACAGGATTCCGCAGCTGCGGGTGATTTCGAACGGAACGAACCGCGGCAAAGGCTTCAGTGTGCGCCATGGATCGCTCGAGGCCCATGGGGCAATCGTGTTGTTCACAGACGCGGACCTCTCGTCTCCCATTGAAGAAGGAGAGAAACTGCTTGCGGCGCTCGAGACTTGCGACGTCGCTATCGGAAGCCGGGCCGTGGACCGGAGCCTGATTGAAGTACACGAATCTGTGTTCCGGGAGTTTGCGGGAATTATCTTCAACAGAATCGTGCAGTTCATTCTTCGACTGCCTTTCGTGGACACGCAGTGCGGGTTTAAAGCGTTCCGGAGGGAGCGCTGCCGGATCATCTTTGAGCAGCAGACCATAGAACGATTCGGGTTTGATCCGGAATTACTCTACCTGGCGCGGCATCACGGGCTTTCTATCAAGGAAGTTCCCGTGAGGTGGGCGCATTCCCCGGCGACGAAGGTGAACATGGTGCGAGACAGCCTGCAAATGTTCGTGGACGTGTTCGTAATCCGGTGGAACGGGCTGATGAGAAGGTACCGGCGGGCGGGCTGAGCAGCCTTTGCTTTGTGATACAAAGTACTTGACAGTGCTTCTTTTGCCGTATACCTTTGAGGCTATGGCAACTGCCGGTTCCCAGCGTGTTGTTCGCCGCGAGCCCATCCCGATCGATGCGCGAGCGGCGGATCATCTGCGGTATATCCGCGAAACCATGGAGTCTGCGGCGGAGTTTACCGCTGTGCCCGGATGGGGCGGGGTGGCCATGGGAATCACGGCGCTTGCGGCGGCGCTGCTCGCGGCCAGACAGACCACGCCGCACGCGTGGATCACAATCTGGCTTGCGGAAGCGTTTGTGGCAGTGGCCATCGCCGCACCTGCAGCGGCGACGAAAGCGCGCCGGGCCAATTCTTCCTTGTTCCGGGGGCCGGGGCGCAAATTTGTGTTAAGTTTTGCCCCGCCGATCGTGGTTGGCGGCCTTTTGACGCTCGCTCTCTTTCTTTTGGGTGCCTTCTCGGCCCTGCCGGGAGTTTGGCTCCTGCTGTACGGCACTGCGATTGTGACGGGCGGGGCATTTTCCGTGCGGGCCGTGCCGATCATGGGTTTATGCTTGATGGCCCTCGGGGCCGGCGCGCTGTTTGCTCCTCTGTCCTCGGGCAATCTGTTTATGGCGGCGGGATTTGGGCTGGTTCAGATCGGATTCGGCATCTGGATCGCGCTGAGGTACGGAGGTTAGCTGCGGGCTTCACCCGGAAGGTGAAAGGAAATATGGCAAAGGCGTCCACAGTTCGGCAGGAACGGGTTTCGCGCGAAGAAGGGGCAACGGCGGCAAGGCCGGTCGCGCCTCAACCGGTATCCGCAAGCCTGGACCGTCTCATTCACGAACGAATCCGGTTGGGAATTGTCAGTGCGCTGGCGGTGAATCGCTCGCTGACCTTCAACGAATTGAAGGCACTACTGAAAACGACGGACGGAAACCTGAGCGTGCACGCCCGCAAACTGGAAGAGGCGGATTATATCGTGTGCACGAAGTCGTTTGATGGGCGGTTGCCAAAGACCGAATACCGGCTGACGGCGTCGGGCAGACGGGCTTTGGAGCGCTACCTTGACCATATGGAGGCCCTGATCCGAGCCACGCGCGACCGGTAAAAAATTTTTCCAGCAGACTTTGCATTGCAAAGTACACTGTGCAGCGTAGCGGCGGAGAAATGAGTCTTTCCATGCCATCGATCACCTTGCAGCAAACCGCACAGGTCCCCGTGGGGACAGCGCACGCGCTTCACGTGGCCATCATTTGCGATGGGAACGGACGCTGGGCCACTTCGCGGGGGCTTCCCCGTTCCGCCGGTCACCGCGCCGGGGCGGAAACGGCACGCAGCATCATCCGGTGCGCGCCACATCTCGGAATTCACACCTTAACCCTTTTTGCCCTTTCCTCGGCGAACTGGAGACGTCCTGCCGCCGAGGTCTCCGCGATTCTGATCATTTTGCGGGAGTATTTGCGCGACGAAACAGAACACTGCCTCGATGAGGGCATTCGGCTGAGCGTCATCGGCCGTCGAGACCGGCTGCATCCGGCGCTGCGCGAAGCCATTGCCGAGTCCGAAGCCGTGACTTTGAAAGGGAAGAGGCTGCATCTTCGGCTGGCTGTGGACTATTCCGCGAGGCATTCCCTGTTTCAGGCGGCCTGCAAATTCTATAAGGCAACGAACCTTTCTCCTGAAGCCTTTGGGGATGTCCTGGCGGAAGTGCAGCGAGGCGGCTCAACCGATGTCGACTTGTTGATCCGCACGGGCGGGGAGCAGAGGCTTTCGGACTTTCTGATTTGGGAGTGCGCGTTCGCGGAGTTTGTGTTCCTCGAAAAGCGCTGGCCAGACTTTACGCCGACGGATTTGAAGAATGCCACTCGGGAGTTCGAGAAGCGAGAACGGACGCGTGGCGCCCTGCCGCGGGAATGTGCCAGCTAGAATACCCTTGGGTTCGGTAACTCATTTAATCTGCTGAATTTATCTGCACCCCAGGAGACTAGCCTCCCCCTGACATTTGCCCGTGTTCGGTCGTCTATACCACAGGAGAAAGTAATGGGAACTGTGGGACTTACGCTGCAGTGGGAGCATAGAATCTCACCTGTGGCAGGCGAGGGAGGGCGGCGAGTGGAACCATCGCAAATCGCAGCCGGACAGAACCGCGAAAACAATGCCCTTCCAGAAGATGCGGCCATAGCCGCGGGGTGTCTGGCGGGGGATCTACGTGCGTACGAGCGCCTGTACCACCTGCAGGGGGCGCGTATGAGGAATCTGGCGAGGAATCTGTTGGGCTCGACGACAGACGCCGAGGACGCGGTGCAGGATACCTTCCTCAAAATCCAGCGGGGCATCGCGAGTTTTCGGGGGCAGTCCTCCTTTGTGACCTGGACGTTCCGGATCCTGGTGAACACCTGTTACGACTTGCGGCGAAGCCGAGTGAGACGGAAGGAGCAGGCACAGGGAAACTCCGAACAAGCGCCGAGGCCCGAACCACGCGCTCCGGGCGCCCATCCCACGTTGCGGATGGCATTGGAGCGAGCGTTAGGGTCGCTGACTCCCCATCAGCGGGACGTTTTTCTTCTGTATGAGGTTGAAGGATTCCGGCACGCGGAAATCGCGGCCATGCTCGAAATCAGCGAAACGGCTTCGAAGAACACACTGTTTCAGGCGAAGAAGAACTTGCGCGGCATGCTTGAGCCTCCCCGGGGCGCAGAAGCAGGTGCCCTATGAATATTTCGTGCCGCGATCGCGAGCGAATCTTCCTCGATGGTTCGGCGGAGGAATGGGCCGCGCTCGAACAGCATGCCGCCGGTTGCCCGGTTTGTGAGCAGGAGGTACGGGCGTGGAAGGCGCTGAGCAGTGCAGCAGAGGAGCTGAGGGACTACCGGGAAGACACACAACTGTGGAAGAAGATCGAAGGCGCGTTGCGAGAAACGGCTGAAGGAAAGGTCTCGTGGCGTAGATTCTCGGAAAGGCTGGGAGCCTGGGGCGAGATACCGTTCGGTTGGCGCACGGCCCTCGCCGGGGCATTGGTTCTGGCGCTTGCGTTCTCCGGGGCTTATTTCTTGCGGCACCAGAACGCGAGCGATCCCGGGCAGAACCGGCTGCTGAAGAATTCCGCGTTGGCGGAGGTGGAGCGGACACAGCGCGACTATATGAAGGCCATCGATACGCTGGCAGGCCAGGCAAAACCCGAGCTTGATTCGCCTTCGACTCCGTTGATGGCCAGCTACAAGGAGAAGCTGATTGTGCTGGACAGCGCCATCGATGAATTGCGGGCGGAGACAGGACGCAATCCTTCGAATGCTCAACTGCGCTATGAGCTGCTGGCGATGTACCAGGAAAAACAGCAGACGCTCGAGGAGATATTGGAGATGAAGCAATGACGAGTCTATCCAGGTCATGGAGTGTGCGAAGAATCGGAATCTTCCTGGTGTTTGGCTGCTTAAGCGCGATGCCGGTTTTGGCCGGGGGTTCCGGGCAAAGCACCTCCACAAGGCGGTTCGAGAAGACGATGACTCTTGAAGCGAGCCAGACAGTCAGCGTGGTGAACAAATATGGCGACGTCCATATTCACGGAGAAGGCGGCCGGGAAGTGAAAATCTCCGCGACGATTCGTATTCAAGCGCACACGCAATCGGAGGCCGATCGCTATGCGGATCAGGTGCGGATCGACGTGTCGCAGGATTCGCAGGGCATCAAGATTCAGACGATTTATCCCGATGTTTCGAAATTCGTCGTAATCCGGATTGGAGGGCCGTCTTATTCGGTCGATTACGATATTGCGGTACCGACGGATGCCAAGCTGTGGATGAAGAACAGTTTCGGAAATGTGGAGGTTCAAAGAGTGCAGGGTTGGGCCGATCTGGAGAACAGCCATGGACAGCTCAAATTTCATGATGGTGGAGCGACAAAACTCACAAATTCCTTTGGTGAGGTGCAGGCAAACGGGGCCGACGGAAACGTAACGGTGACCAACAACAACGGAGCGGTTTCAGTTTCCTCAGTGAAGGGGACACTAGCAGTGAAGGATCGCTTTGCGTCCATCACGGTGAGCAACGTGACCGGGACCGTGACGGTTGAGGGGGGGAATGGGCCGGTCGAATTGGCGGACGCGGGCGGATCGCGGATCAGCAACTCCTTCGGAGCGGTTTCGGCTCGAAATGTTCACGGGGATCTGACCGTGAACAACAACAATGGGACGATCGACGCGGATACGGTCAGCGGGAACGCCCAACTGAATGGGAGTTTTGGAGCGATCAGTTTTGCCAACGTGTCCGGGAATGTGAGGTGCACCTCGTCGAATGGCCGTGTGAGCGGCAGAAAGACGGGGAGCGACGTGTATGTGAAGACGACGTTTGGAGAGGTATCGCTCGAGCAGATCGGGGGCGGGGTGGAGGTGGAAGACTCAAACGGTGGTATCAACGTCCGGGATATCAAGGGAAAAGCCAGTGTCACTACCTCGTTCGGGTCCATCGATGCGAGTGGCTTGCCGAAAGGCGTGAGGGCGACTACGGGGAACGGCCGAATCTCGTTGAACGATGTAGGCGGAGACGCGTATGCAAAGACGAGCTTCGGTTCGGTGGATATCCGGCGAGTGAATGGCAACCTGACGATTGAGAATTCGAACGGGCCCGTGAGTGCGAGCGGAGTAAAAGGGGATGCCTCGGCGAGAACGAGTTTTGGTTCGGTAACGCTCGAGGACGTGGGCGGTTCGATCACCGTCGACAATCAGAATGGAACCGTAACCGCTTCCGCGTCGCGGAGTTCACAGGGATGCAAGAATGTATCGCTGAAGACGTCTTTTGCGCCGATGCAAGTGCGTCTGCCGGGCGACGCCGGTTACGACGTGAATGCGCGCACATCGTTTGGACACATCTCGAGTGACTTGCCGATCACGGCGACGGGGACCCTCAGCAATGATTCGCTGAACGGAAGAATCGGGAATGGCGGCTGTACGCTCTCACTGACAAATTCGAACGGGAATATTGAGATATTGAAGTCCTCAAAATGAGGTGTGCGTTCCGGTTCGGACGGGAGCCATGGCGCGGAAATGCAGTTCCCCTTCGTTCTGAGCGAGGCGAGGAGGGTCTCTTGGATCGAAATCAGATTCCTCGCTCCGCAGTCAACTCGGCTTGTGGCGTTCACGATCCATGGCGAACGCTTTGCGGAGAACGCGTGTAGCTGTCTCCGTGAGCTGAAAACGAGCGAGTTCGTTTTCGCTCGCAAAGGCCACGTCCGTAACGTCGCTCCCGGCGCGTGGCTCCCCAGAAATTCTCTCGCAAAGGTAGTCTACGATCACGTAATGGAATTTGGGGCCTCTCTCTCGGCTCGAACCGGAATGGGGTTCCGATGGAAAGATCCGGTCGAATACTTCAATTAAATCGAGGACCCGAACTTCCAGCCCAGTCTCCTCGAGGAGCTCACGGGCAACGCCAGCCTGCAGAGACTCGCCGAGTTCGAGGGTTCCACCGGGGATAGACCAATGCCCGCGCAGAGGTTCGCTGCCGCGACGGATGAGCAGCGCGCGGCCTCCTTCAATGATGACTCCACCGATGCCGACAACTGGTCTGTCCGGGTATTCGCGCGCCATGCCGTTTGGTTCTCTCGCTCAGGATGTTGGGTTACACTCAATAAGGGCGGGGACGGTTAGGGTTGACTTTCCACGCCGAGGTATATAATACGCCGGATGGGAACCCCGCCAGGTTCGCCAGGTAAGGTTAGAAATCGGAGGACGGACCGTGCTTCGCTGCCCAGAATGTTCTGCAGAAATAGACGTGGACGAAGACGAGGTTGAGGAGGGAGAGATCCTCAGCTGCCCCGAATGCGAGACGGAATTGGAAGTATCGCAGACTCATCCCGTGGCCCTGAATCCTATTTCGGATGAGCTGGAAGAAGAGGACGAAGAGGACCTCGAGGAAGAAGAGGACGAGGAAGAGTTTGCCGAGGACGGCGACCTCCTGGAAGAGGAAGACGAGGAAGAGGAAGAAGAGGACGAGTAGCCCCCGGAGCGCCGGGGCGGGCATCCCCAGGGCGCCGGACGCCATCAGAGACGCAGGGACGGTTTCAAAGCAAACAGATCCGGATGACCCCTCTAATCCCAGTCTTGCTAGCGGCAATTCTATATTTCCCGAACCCCGTCGCGACCCAAGAGCCTTCTCCGCCGGCTCCGGAGGCAGCACCCGCGACATCGACTGGCAGCTCCTCAAGCAAGGCAAACGCAAAGCCGATTCCGAGTTTTCTGATCATCGGGACGGTTTTTGACGAGCATGCGCTCTCCTTTCCTGGAGTACAGGTGCGCATTCGCCGGAGCGGCGAAAAGAAGTTTCACTGGGAGACATTCACCAATTCCCGCGGCGAATTCGCGGTCCGGGTGCCCCCGGGATTCGACTATGAAGTCGTCACACATGTAAGGAAATACGGAGACCAGACTTTGAGTGTGGACAGCAAAGTGGATGTGCAGCAACGGCTGTCGATCAAGCTCGAACCGCAAGGCCAGGCAATAACGGGAGCAAAGCCATGAGAAGGGGTAGAGGAATCCTCTTGCTGTTCCTCCTGGTGTTCGCCGCAAACGGATTGACCCTGGCGCAAAACTCGAAGAAAGAAGCGCAACTGAGAACGGTTCGGGGGATGGTGAGCAACAAGGAAGACAAGCCGCTCCAGAACGCCGTGGTTTTTCTGAAGAATCTGAGAACAAACACGGTGATCAGTCATTACAGCGACCAAGAGGGGAACTACCGGTTCTCGGGTTTGGATCCAAACGCGGATTACGAAATCTATGCAGAGTTTGGTAGCGAAAAGTCGGCTTCCCGGACGGTATCGCCGCTCGATAGCCGCAGAGACATGACGTTAAATCTGAAAGTCGACCGAAAGAAGAACTGACGGGGGTCTTTCGCCAGAAGTGCGAGGTGGCAGGTTAGCGATTCAGGGAAATATCCAGTACACTAGAACTTAAGTTCGGCCGGCACGGATTCCAGGGCAAATCGAGGAAGTGAGTAGAAAGAGTGAGGGTAAGTTTGCGCTTGTTGCATTCCAAAAGGGCTTTGGCGTTATTGGCACTGGCGCTTTTGCCAGTGCCTTCCTACGCCCAGGAGAAGCCGGACAGTCCACAGCCAAAGGTGGCGGCCGACGGGGGGGATAAGCCCGCCGATCCCCTGGACAAAGATGCAAATGACGAGGTGCCTAAGCGCATTTTCTGGATTATCCCGAATTTCATGACCACCAATGACCAGCCGGAGAATCAGGGGCCGCTGACTCCCAAGCAGAAGTTCAATATTGCCTGGCACCAGTTCTGGGACATGAGCGCGCACTTTGGCAACATTATCCAGGCGAGCATCTCCCAGGCCGCGAACGGGATTCCACACTACGGACAAGGTTGGGCAGCGTACGGCGAACGGCTTGGAGCCCAAGAAGGCGACCAGTTCACAGGAAGCATGCTGATCTACGGGGTGATTCCGACCTTATTACACCAGGATCCCCGATATTTCCGAAAGGGACGTGGGAAGGCTTGGTCCAGAATCGGATACGCAGCGTCTCGGGTCGTCATTGCGCGCACCGATGCCGGGAAGCCCACGTTCAATGTCTCTACCGTTTTTGGTCAATTGGGGCAGGCGACGATTTCCGCCTACACCTATTACCCGCAGCAGGATCGCGCGTGGAGGGGTGTCATGTCCGGCTGGGCCATCAACCAGGGCTATAACATCGGGTGGAATCAGTTGAAAGAGTTTACGCCAGACCTCGGGGCCTTTATGAAGCGCCACTCCAAGAAAACAAACAAGGGTCGAGAGGTGCAGGATAACCGTTCCCCGCTGAGCGCGACGGACTAGTTTTTTTGTTTTCTTGCTGAACGCAGCACTTTGACCGCTTTCGGCATGACCGAAATCTCCACGGGAGTCATTCCGAGAAGTTCTCCGTCGCCGTGAAACCAGGAAGGTGTGGGAGTCTCAATCCGCACATGCTGGGTCGTGTAGCGGCGTAGGTGTCTTGTGTTCAGCTTTCCACGAATGGCCAGAGCAGGAAGCAATGCGAGAATCTCGAGGAAGCTCAGGTCTTCCAGAACCACGAGCTCCAGCACGCCATCATCGGGTTTAGCCCCCGGGGCAAGACAGAGCCCGGCGCCATAGCTCGGGGTGTTCAAGACCCCGACGAGAAGCGCGGTTGCTTCCAAGCACAACGGGTCGCTGGCGCTGAGTTGCAGGCGCACAGGAAAGGCTTGAAAGCCGAGGACCGCCCGGATTGCCGCTAAAAGGTAGCGGAAGCGCCCGTGCAATTTGCGGTAAGCGCCGCTGGCATAGCGCGATGCTTCGGCATCCAGTCCAACCCCACCTCCGCCAGTGTAGAGTCGCTCGTTTCCCTCCGAAGTGCGCACGCGGACAGCATCAAGATAAGAGACCTCGCCGTCGAGGAGGAGCGACGCAGCGCGAAGAGGATCGAACGACAAGCCCAAAGCCGCCGCCAGATCATTGCCGCCACCCGCGGGAATCACGCCCAAGGTGACATCCGGGAAACCGGCGAGCGCATTGACGAGCAACTGAAACGTGCCATCGCCTCCGAGGACAAGGATGCGCTGACGGCCGGCACCGGCTGCTTGACGAGCCTTTAGAGCAAGATCGTCTGGGCTTTCCGTCAGGCAAATCTCCACGTTCCAGCCACGATCACGGGCGAACCGGCGAACGTCAGGAAGAGCAGAGAGGCTGCGGCCACCTCCCGCGGCGGGGTTTACCAGAAGCAGATCGGGTGGTCCGGAATTCCCGGTAGAGGAAGACTCCACGATTTCGCTATGCTGACGGAGCCTTGCCCAACTGTCAATTCACGGTTGGCGGACATGGAAGGCTTGAGAATAGGCTGCTGAATCTGCATGATGTTGTCGAAGCAACTGAGCGCAGGAAGAGAGATTGGCGAAATGAGGAATGATGAAATACAAGGGATTTGATCTCGGCGGAAGAGCGGCAGTGGTTGTCGGCGGGACGTCGGGGATTGGCCGGGCCATTGGACGCGGTCTTGCCGAAGCGGGTGCGGACGTCGTTTCTACAGGACGCCGCGCGGACCTGGTGGAGGAAGCGGCCAGAGAAGTTGAGGCCATTGGGCAGAAATCCCTGCGGGTCTGCTCAGACGTGCAGGATCGCGCGTCATTGCAGGGATTGCTCGACGCTACCGTATCCGCGTTTGGAAAAGTGGACATTCTTGTGAACGCAGCCGGACGCACGAAACGCACCCCTTTCCTCGAGGTTGCCGAGAAGGAGTGGAACGAGATCCTCGATACAAACCTGACCGGTGCCTATCGAGTGAGCCAGGTCTTTGGGCATCACATGGTGGAACGAAAGTATGGGCGTATCATTCACATCGCGTCCCTGGCGTCCTTTGTGGGCCTGTTCGAAGTGGCGGCATACGGTGCAAGCAAATCGGGGCTTGCGTCACTGACGCGGACGCTAGCGGTCGAGTGGGCGCGCCACGGTGTGTGTGTGAACGCCATTGCCCCGGGAGTGTTTCGCACGGCGCTGAACCAGAAATTGCTGGACGGGACGCCGCGTGGCCAGGAGTTTTTGGTTCGCACGCCGATGGGACGCTTTGGGAAAGTGGAGGAACTGGTGGGGGCGGCGATTTTTCTGGCGTCGGAAGCGGCGAGTTTTGTTACCGGCACGGTTTTGCAGGTGGACGGGGGCTTCCTGGCCAGCGGCGTGAATCAATAACGCGAGCACCTGTTCGAGCAAGAAATGGCACTGATTTTATTTTGAAGCTCGGGAGCGAAACGATGGGCCTGAAGATTCGGGGGAAGGAGAATTGCCGCTGGGATTTAATCAGCTTGGGTGAAGTGATGCTGCGCCTCGATCCGGGAGAGAATAGAATCTGGACGACGCGAAGTTTCAAGGTGTATGAGGGAGGCGGGGAGTACAACGTGGCGCGCGGGTTGAAGCGCTGCTTTGGTCTGGAGACAGCGGTCGTTACCGTTTTTGCGGACAATCCTGTAGGGAAGCTTTTGCAGGACCTGATTTATCAAGGCGGCGTGGATCAGTCGCTCGTGAGGTGGGTTGCCTACGACGGCGTAGGGTGGTCAGTGCGAAATGGGCTCAATTTCACAGAGCGAGGTTTCGGTGCAAGGGCGGCGCTAGGATGTTCCGATCGGGGACATACGGCAATTTCGCAGCTCAAGCCAGGGGAAATCGATTGGGAGAAGATTTTTGGGGAGATGGGTGCGCGATGGTTCCACACGGGAGGGATCTTCTGCGCACTCTCTGGAACTACACCTGAGGTAGCCATGGAGGCGATGCAAGCCGCCCGGAAGCATGGGGTGATCGTTTCCTACGATTTGAACTACAGGGAATCGCTGTGGAAGGCAAACGGGGGGCAAGGGCGCGCACAGGAAGTAAACAGAAGAATTGCTCCGTACGTGGATGTGATGATCGGAAACGAAGAGGACTTTTCGGCAGCGCTCGGATTTGAAGTCCCGGGAATGGGCAAGGATATGACGAGTTTTGAAGTGGGCGGCTTCAAGAAGATGATCGAAAGTGTCGTCAAGGAGTATCCATTTCAGGTGGTGGCAACCACGCTACGGAAAGCCAAGACTGCCACGCGAAATGATTGGGGCGCCATCTGTTACCACCAAGGAGCATTTTTCCAGGCGACCGAGCGAGAGAACCTGGAAATTCTGGACCGCGTGGGAGGCGGAGATTCCTTCGCCTCCGGGCTGATTTACGGATTCCTTTCCGGGAAGGACGCGCAATGGGCGGTGGAGTGCGGGGCGGCGCACGGGGCACTGGCGATGACCACGCCGGGCGACACTTCGATGGCGACGCTGGCTGAGGTGACGCGTCTGATGAAGGGCGCAGGGGCGCGAATCGAGCGCTGAATCAAATTGTAGACGGGAGGAGCGGGCATTGGCACGCGAGCCGGTATTGCGACTGCATCCTGACGACAATGTTTCCGTCGCGCTGATGGATTTGGCCGAGGGGGCGAGACTCTCCCTTTCATCTGGAGAAGTGGTTTTGAAGAACGAAATCCGCGCAAAGCACAAGTTTGCGACGGAGCCGATCCCAAAGGGCGGGATCGTGAGAATGTATGGCGTGAAAGTCGGCAAGGCCATCGAAGAGATTCCGGTTGGCGGACTCCTGACGACGCGGAATGTGCATCACGAAGCAGCCCCGTTCTACGAGAAAACGGAAGACTACTTGTGGGAAGCTCCTGACGTCTCGCGATGGGCAGAGCGGACGTTTTCCGGATATCGGCGGACGGACGGGCAGGTGGGGACGCGGAATTACTGGCTGGTGGTTCCGCTGGTCTTCTGCGAGAACCGTAATATCGGCGTTCTAAAGCAGGCGTTCGAACAGGAATTGGGATTTGCGCAGCCACCGGTGTACCAGCAGCAGGTCGCGGACCTTGCGCGTCTGTATAAGGCAGGAGACGTTGAGCGAATCCGCGATTACGCAGCTACACCGAGGCAGAGCCGATCGGAGCGCTCTCGCATTTTTTCAAATGTCGATGGGATCAAGTTTCTCTTGCATGAAGGCGGCTGCGGCGGTACACGCGAAGACTCTCATAACCTGTGTGCGCTGATTGCCGGTTACATTCATCATCCGAATGTTGCCGGGTCTACCATCCTGAGCCTTGGCTGTCAGCACGCCCAGGTGGACGTGCTGCGGGCTGAATTGGCGAAGCGAGACCCGCATTTTTCGAAGCCCCTCTGCGTTTTCGAACAACAGAAGAGCGGCGAAGAGTTTGCGATGCTTTCCGAAGCGATCCGCCAGACTTTTTGGGGATTGATTGAGGCGGACAAGTGCAGGCGAGAACCGGCGGCGCTAAAGCAACTTTCGATCGGTCTCAAGTGTGGTGGATCGGACGGCTTTTCCGGCATTTCCGCGAACCCCGCCATCGGGCACGTATCCGATCTATGCGTGGCTTTGGGCGGAAAGACAATCTTGAGCGAGTTTCCCGAGCTGTGCGGAGTGGAACAGGAGCTCGTAAATCGCAGCGTGTCCACAGCGGTCGCAGATCGTTTCATTCATCTCATGAAGAGCTATTCGGCTCGCGCAAAAGCAGTGGGTTCGGGTTTCGACATGAATCCCTCGCCCGGAAACATTCGAGACGGTTTATTGACTGATGCCATGAAGTCGGCCGGAGCTGCGAAAAAAGGCGGGACCTCGCCCGTAACGGCGGTACTGGACTATCCAGAATACCTGAGCGAAGCCGGTTTGAATTTGCAGTGCACTCCGGGGAATGACGTGGAGTGTGTGACCGCGCAGGTCGGTGCGGGGGCAAATATCGTTTTGTTCACGACGGGTTTGGGAACCCCCACGGGAAACCCAATCGCGCCCGTCGTGAAGCTTTCCACGAATTCAGAGTTGGCGGCAAGAATGCCAGACATCATCGATATCGATACCGGTGCGATCCTCTCGGGTGAAAAGAGTATCCGGCAAATGGGCGAGGAGATATTGGAGCAAGTCATCCAGATCGCCAGTGGGGAAAAAAGGACGTCAGCGGAGACCCTGGGACAGGACGATTTCATTCCGTGGAGGCGAGGCGTTTCTCTGTGAGGGATCATGGCTGAGGCATCGGGGGCCCAGAAAGTCGCAAGAGCCATTAATATTCACGATCTTCGCATGATGGCGAAGCGCCGCCTGCCGGATGTCGTTTTCGATTATCTGGATGGGGGAGCGGAAGACGAGGTCACGCTTCGGGCGAATACAAATGTGTTTTCCGATATCACCTTTCGGCCGCGACATGCTGTTGCGTTTAACGAGTGTAATTTGCGGACGCGGGTGCTTGGCTGTGACCTGGCGCTGCCGTTTCTGCTGGGTCCGGTCGGCTACAGCAGGCTGATGCATCCTGTGGGGGAAGTTGGAGCCGCTCGAGCGGCTGGAGCGGCGGGGACCGCCTACACTCTATCGACGATTTCCGGGCATCCCCTTGAAAAGGTAAAGGCGGCTTCGCCAGGGCCCGTCTGGTACCAACTCTACTTGATGGGAGGGCGCGCGGCGGCCGAGGGAGCAATCGAGCGCGCCAAAAAGGCGGGCTATTCTGCCCTGGCAGTCACTATCGATACGCCCGTCGCCGGTTTGCGCGAACGCGATTTTCGCAATGGAATGAAGGAAATCCTCGACAAGAACGTTTTCGCAAAACTTCCACACATTGCCCAGTTCGTGGCTCATCCAGGATGGGTTGTGGGCTTTCTGACGGATGGCGGCATGCCCAAACTGGAGAACGTGGTTGTGCCGGGAGAAGGGGCGATGACCATGTCGGATGTTGGCGAAGCATTGGCGCGCTCGGTGGTGACGTGGGACGACTTTAAATGGATTCGTGAAGCCTGGGGCGGTCCGGTGATCGCGAAAAGCGTGCTGACGGGTGATGACGCCCGAAGAGCGATTGATTGCGGAGCGGAGGGGATTGTCGTTTCGAACCATGGCGGGCGGCAACTGGACTGTGTTTCCGCAACCCTGAAGGCTCTGCCGGAAGTTGTGAAGGCGGTGAACGGGCAGGCTGAAGTGCTTCTGGATGGCGGCATTCGTCGAGGTAGCGATATCGTAAAGGCACTTTGCCTGGGTGCGCGCGCGGTCCTTGTGGGGCGGGCGTATGCGTATGGATTGGGTGCGGCGGGAGAGCCCGGGGTCAGGCGGGCGATTCAGATATTGAAAGCAGACCTCGAGCGCACTCTGAGATTGCTCGGTTGTGCTTCGGTGGGGGAACTGGACCCTTCCTATGTGGAAGTGCCCCCGGGTTGGCATCCTGCCTGAAGGAAAGCGTTCCGCAGATTCGGTGAGATCTCGTGACGATGCGCATTGATGCTCATCAACATTTTTGGGTTTACAACGCGGACGAGTACGGATGGATCGACGAGTCGATGGCAGGTCTGCGCCGCGACTTCCTGCCGAGAGACCTGAAGCCACAATTGCAAGCCACTGGATTTCACGGATGTCTAGCCGTCCAGGCACGCCAGTCCCTCGAAGAGACGCGCTGGCTTCTCGCGTTAGCCGCAGAATGGCCGTTCATTCTGGGGGTGGTCGGATGGGTGGACTTGCGATCGGCGGAATTGCGCGCGGAGTTGCGGGAATTGGGGAAAAATCCGAAGCTGGTCGGCGTCCGTCATATCGTGCAGAGTGAGCCGGACGACAATTTCCTGCTGCGGCCCGAGTTTCTTAGGGGCATTTCACAGCTCGAAGAATTCGATCTGGCCTACGACGTTTTGATCTACGCCAATCATTTGCCCGTGGCTATCGAGTTCGTGCGCAGGTTTCCCCGCCAGCGATTTGTTCTCGACCATCTCGCCAAGCCGCCTATCAAGGATGGGGTGCTGCGCCCCTGGGCCGAGCAGATTCGCGAGTTGGCGGCCCTTCCAAATGTCTTTTGCAAATTGTCTGGGCTGGTGACGGAGGCGGATTGGACAAATTGGCGGCCCGAGGATTTGAAGCCCTATCTGGACGTGGCTTGGGAATGTTTCGGCCCAGACCGGCTGATGGTCGGCTCGGATTGGCCAGTATGCACGGTGGCATCACCCTATTCGCGCACGGTCGGCGCGGTTATAAAGTACCTTGAGACGGCTGAGGACGGCTCGGAGGAGAAAGTGCTGGGCGGCAACGCGCGAAAGTTCTATAAGTTGAGACTTCCGGAAGGGTAAGTTCCGGCCCAGGCTGTCCAATATTCCCTGAGGAGGCGATTGGATTTGGGCTCACAAAATGCGAATGAGGCAAAATTCCGGCTCGATGGAAAAACTGCCGTTGTGACGGGAGGCGGCAGCGGGATCGGACGGGCCATTGCTTTGAAGTTTGCTGCTCATGGGGCGAAGGTGCGAGTGCTTGAAATCGCACTGAATGATGCAAAAGTCACTTGCGAGCAGATCACGTCTTGGGGCGGCGAAGCTACAGCGCATGATTGCGACGTTACAGAGCAGGCACAGGTCACAGCTGTATTTCAGCAGTTGGCGGAAGGGGAACCGCTGTCGATTCTGGTGAACAACGCCGGAGTATCCAGCATTGGGACCGTCGAAAGCACCAGCGAGGCCGAGTTCGACCGAATTTACCGGGTAAACGTGAAGGGGTTTTACAACTGCTTGCACGCCTGCGTGCCGCACATGAAAGCCAAGGGCGGTGGAGTGATCCTCAACATGGCCTCGATCGCAGGATCTTCCGCGTTGGCGGACCGCTTTGCGTATTCCATGAGCAAAGGCGCGGTCGTTGCCATGACATATTCCGTGGCCAGGGACTACTTGAGTTTCAACATCCGCTGCAACTGTATTTCCCCGGCCAGGGTTCACACTCCCTTTGTGGACGACTACCTGCGGAAGAACTATCCGGGGCGGGAAAGGGAGATGTTCGAAAGGCTGTCCAAGTCGCAGCCCATCGGGAGAATGGGGGAACCCGAGGAGGTCGCGTCCCTCGCGCTCTTTCTGTGTTCGGATGAAGCCTCTTTTATTACCGGCGTGGACTATCTGATCGATGGCGGTTTCACGAATCTGCGGGGGTAGGAATGGACCTCCGATTGAAGGACAAGGTCATCCTGGTAACGGGCGGTGCCAAGGGAATTGGCGCCGGCATCGTGAGGGCCTGCGCCAGGGAAGGAGCTATCCCGATCATCGTGGACCGCGACGGACGAGCGGGGGAGCAGCTTCAATCGGAGTTGCGTAACACTCGCGCGGCATGTGGATTGATCGTCGTTGATATCTCGATTTCGGAGAATTGCGCGCAAGTGGTTCAGGAGAGCGTGAAAACACTGGGCGAAATTGATGCGCTGGTGAACAACGCCGGGATCAACGACAAAGTTGGCCTTGAGGCCGGCAGCCCCTCCGAGTTCGTTGCCTCGCTGAACCGTAATCTGACGCACTACTACAATATGGCCCATTTCGCGCTGCCGCATCTGAAGCGCTCCAAGGGAGTGATTATCAACATCGGTTCGAAGACAGCAGTTACCGGGCAGGGAGGGACATCGGGATATGCCTGCGCGAAGGGTGGCATCATGGCGCTCACACGCGAGTGGTCAGCCGAGCTTCTGCCGTACGGCATCCGCGTCAATACAGTCGTTCCCGCGGAAGTGATGACGCCGCTGTACCGAAAGTGGCTTGATACATTTCCAAAACCGGATGAGAAGCTTGCGGCGATTTTGTCTCGAATTCCCCTTGGAAAACGGATGACCACGGCAGAGGAGATAGCGGCAATGGTTGTGTTTCTGATTTCACCCGAATCGAGCCACACGACGGGCCAGCACCTGTTTGTAGACGGTGGCTATGTGCACCTGGATCGGGCCCTGTCATGACGGTGAGGGCTGACGGTGCCAGGAGCGGGTTTCACAAATATGTGAAGAAAGCCCCGCCGCGGTAATTTCTATTCGTACCGTAGCGCGATCATCGGATCGACGCGCATCGCGCGCCGCGCAGGAAGGTAGCAAGCAGCCAACGCCGCCAGCACCAGCAAAACCGCCACAACAAGAATCGTCACTGGATCTCTCGCATCCACGTTGTAGAGCATCGCCTTCATATAACGCATCACTTCCAGTGATACGCCCACGCCCACGATGGCGCCCAGAATCGTCAACATGATCCCTTGCCGCAGAACCATTTGCAGCACGCTTCCCGTCGGCGCTCCGAGCGCCATACGAATTCCAATCTCCCTCGTCCGCCGCGATACCTCATACGAAAGCAATCCATACAATCCCAGGCACGCCAGCGCCATCGCCAGCAGCGCAAAAAATCCGGACAGCCGTGCAATCAGTCGCTCTTGAAACAGCAGCCGGTCGATCTGTTGCGACTCCGTTTTCACGTCGAACAGCGGCAAATTACTGCTCAATCCCGCAACCACCTTTCGAATCGTTGGAAGGATCGCCTGCGGGTCCGCAGCTGTGCGCACTTCAAACGACGCCCCGCCTCGTGTCTGCGGCGTGTACATCGTCGCGTGGATCTCCCGCCTCAGGTCGCTGTACTTCGCGTCGCCCACCACTCCCACGATTTCGTACCCCGAGCTCGCCGGTGCGTTCGTGTCGCCTTCCGTACGCCCGAATTGCTTCCCCAGCGGATTTTCCTTCCCCAGATACTTTGCAACGAACGCCTGGTTCACAATCACCGGCGTCGGTGCGGGACCAGCTGTCATGCCGCTGTTCGAGGCGGAAACGCCGTAATCGGCAGTGCTGAATCCCCGCCCCGCTACCAACGGAATGTGCATCGTTTGGAAGAAATCCGGTCCCACTCCAAGCGTGTCCGCCTCGGATTCCTGATCCTGTGGCGTTCCCGGCCAGTGAAAACCCGTGATCATCAGTCCGCTGCTCAGTGGTGGAAGCATCGAGTAGCTCGCCCCACTTACTCCCGGCGTCTCGGACAGCCTCCCCTGCAAGTCCCGGTAAAAACTATCGATCTGTTCCGCTTTGTATCCCGCCAGCCGCGGGTCAACCCCAAAAATCAAAATGTTGTGCGAATCGAATCCCGTATCCACGCTGCGCAGGTTCGCCAGTGTCCGCACCAGCAGCCCAGCGCCAACCAGCACCACGATCGCCAGCGCCACCTGCGCCACCACCAGTGCATTCCCCATCGCGAACCATTTTCCGCCCGCGTGCCGCGCGCTTCCGGAGCTTCCGCCTTCCTTGAGCGATGTATTCAAATCCGCTCGCGCGCTTCGAAAGGCCGGTGCCATCCCAAACAAAACTCCAGTCAGCAGGGAAATAGCCAACGTAAACCCGAGCACCCGCGGGTCCACGCCCATCGCAAACCCCAGCGGCCTCGACTGGTTGTTTGAAACGAACGAAACGATTCCGCTCGCGCCCCAATATGCGAACAGAACCCCTAGCAGCCCGCCGAGCAGGGACAGCACCACGCTCTCCGTCAAAAGCTGCCGCACCACTCGCGCCCGTCCCGCTCCTAGCGCCAGCCGCACAGACATTTCCTGTTGCCTCGCGCTCGCCCTCGCCAGCATGAGCCCCGCAATGTTCGCGCAGGCAATCAACAAAATAATTCCCACCGCCAACATCAGCACATACAAAGGATCAGCGTATTGCCTGCGGCGTCCGCTCAATCCGCTTTGCGCCGGCATCAGCGTCAACTGCGGATTGTCGTTCACGTTCGAGGAAATATTCGGCCCGCCCGGCCCCATTCCCAGCACAAACTGCTGTGCTCCCACCCCAGGCGGCGGTCCAGCCAGACCTGGACCCACTCCTGGTCCCGGACCCGGTCTCATTGCTGCTCCCGGCATTGGCGACAGTCCTGGCGCTGGCCCTGCTCCCAGCGGCGCTCCGGGCGCTTGCTTCGCCGCTCCAGTTCCCGACGGAGCCTTGGGCGCCGCCGCGTCCCCCGAATGGAAAACTGGCGTAGCTCCATACAGCGTCTCGTTCCGAAAGAGCCCATTCAACGCAGGCTGCACTTGCGCCAGCTCCGTGCCCGGTTTCAGCCGGCCCAGAACCGTCAGCCACCAATAGCCCGCATCGCTCTGCCGATCTCTCCAGAGCATTTTATCCGAAATCTGTTGCGCCACCGAGAGCGGCATCCACACGTCATAATCGCTCCCCGGCGTAATTCCCGTGAACCGCTGTTCCGCAACGCCGACGATCGTGAACGGCACGCCATTCAATTCCACCGTGTGTCCCGCCACGTCGCGCGCCCCGCCGAACGCGCTCTGCCAATACCCATAGCTCAGCACTGTAACCGGCGCAGCCGTCGGCGTATCGTCCGATCGATCCAGCAGCCGCCCCGACGCCGGTTTCAGTCCCAGCGTTCCAAAGAAATCCCCGGAAACCAGCTGCCCGTTGATCACCGTCGCCGGCCCATTGCCCGTCAGGTCCAACCGACCGCTGTTCGCAAACGCCGCCGTCCCCGCAAATGCATTTGCCTGCGCGATCTCCCGGAACATCGGCTCAGAAAACGAGCAGCCCGACGGATTCTCCGCGCCCATCCGCAAATCGTTCGCGCAATCGCCCGCGATCTGGTAGCCGTGGACATTCGGCGCATTCCGCGCGCTCCACCGCAGCAAAACCAGCTGCGACGGCTTCTCCACCGGCAGCGCCCGCAGCATTACCGCGTCAATCAAGCTGAAAATCGCCGTGTTCGCCCCGATTCCCAGTGCCAGCGTCAGAATCGCCACCGCTGCAAACCCTGGTGAGTTCCGCAATCCCCGCAGCGCAAAGTGTATGTCCTGCACGAGTTGCTCCAGCCAAACCACACTCCAAACCGCCAGCGTATTTTCCTTGGCCAAGGTCATGTTTCCGAATTTCCGCAGCGCCGCGTACCGCGCCTCCTCTTCTTTCATCCCGCGCTCCATGTTTTCGCGCGTGGCCATCTCCACGTGCTCCCGCATCTCTTGATCCAGGTCCTGCATCGCGTGTTTGCGGCCCCACATGTCTCAGCCCTCCTCGTTTGGTCGAAGAATCCCCGCGATGGCCCCCGCCAGCTTGTCCCCCTTGCTGGCCTCCGCCGCAAGCTGCCATCGTCCCTTCGCGGTTAGACGGTAGAACTTTGCTTTTCGATTGTTCTCGGACGTTCCATTTTCCACGGAAATCCATTCGCGCTTGACCAGCCGGTGCAACGCTGGATAAAGCGATCCTTGCTCCACTTGCAACACTTCGTCGGAGCGGAACTGGCGATGGCGTGCCCGCGCGCCGGCCCCATCTGCAAGGTCCGCAGAATCAGCAGGTCCAGCGT
>Ga0187782_10000314_pt1 | contig 31898 bp, 27 predicted proteins | sample 0715_SJ02_MP15_2_FD_132454 | JGI IMG/M metagenome (GOLD analysis project Ga0187782, IMG submission 132454) | Tropical peat soil microbial communities from peatlands in Department of Meta, Colombia - 0715_SJ02_MP15_20_MG | ecosystem: Environmental > Terrestrial > Soil > Wetlands > Peat | place... | reverse complement strand
CGCCGGTAACCACCACGGCCGATAGCGGCGAACAGTTCCGCGTGGTGATCACAAACGCCTTTGGCAGTATCACCAGCAGTGTTGCCACACTGACCGTCAACGCCTCCACGGGTGGCTCTCTCATCGACGTCATCACCTACCATTACGACAACCTGCGCACCGGCCAAAACGTCAATGAAATGACCCTCACCCCTGCCAATGTCAACGTCAATTCCTTCGGCAAACTGGGAGAGTTCGCCGTTGACGGTCTGGTGGACGCCCAACCGCTCTTGGTCTCAAACCTGGCCATTCCCAATACGGGCACAAAAAACGTTCTCTACGCCGTCACCGAGCACGACTCCATCTTCGCGTTCGATGCCGACAGCATCACCGCCACAGGGGGCACGGTTTTGTGGCAAACAACCGCGCTCCTTTCCGGCGAGACCACCAGTGACAATCGGGGCTGCGGTCAGGTCACCCCAGAAATCGGCATCACCTCCACTCCGGTCATTGATCGCGGCAGGAACGCCATCTACCTCGTGGCTATGTCCAAGGATTCCAATGGGAATTACTACCAGCGGCTTCATGCCCTCAATCTCACCACCGGCCAGGAACTCTTTGGTGGACCCACCACGATTCAAGCTATTTTCCCTGGCTCCGGCGACAACAGTTCCAACGGTCAAGTCGTCTTCGACCCTAAGCAATACAAGGAACGCCCCGGACTCCTCGAAGTGAATGGGACCATCTATACGACCTGGTCTTCTCACTGCGATGGCGGTCCCTACACCAGTTGGGTGATTTCTTACAGCGCGGATACTCTGACGCAAACCAGCGTTCTGAATCTGGTTCCCAACGGCGGCCAGGGCGCGATCTGGATGGCGGGCGCGGCGCCGGGTGCGGACGCTTCCGGCAACATCTACTTCATCCTGGGCAACGGTGATTTTGACACCACGCTGAATCCCAGCGGGTTCCCATCTAACGGCAATTGCGGTAATTGCTTTGCCAAGATTACCTCTACCTCTCCACTCACTCTGCTCGACTACTTCACACCGCTCAATACCGTCTCCGAATCCAATTCGGATACCGACTTCGGCTCGGGCGGCGAACTTCTGCTCCCCGATCTAATCGACTCCAAAGGCAACACCCGCCATCTTGCTGTCGGCTCTGGAAAGGACGCCAACATCTATGTCGTCGACCGTGACAACATGGGCAAGTTCAACGGAAACGCGGACAACATTTATCAGCTAATCACAGGACAGCTCGCTGGAGGAATGTGGGCCAAGCCCAGCTACTTTAACGGCACTGTCTACTACGGTGCTGTAAACGATTCCATCAAGGCGTTTCCCATCGCAAATGCCATGTTGGCGAACGCTCCTTCCTCGCATTCTTCGCACACCTTCGGTTATCCGGGCGCCACCCCCAGCATTTCCGCCAGCGGCACCACCAACAGCATTGTCTGGGTGGTTGAAAACAGCAGTCCGGCCGTCCTGCACGCCTATGACGCCACCAACCTCGCCACCGAACTCTACAATTCCAATCAGGCGGCAGGCGGTAAGGACCAGTTCAGCAACAACAAGTTCATCACCCCCGTGGTTGCCAATGGAAAAGTCTACGTTGGCACTTCGAAGAGTGTTGCCGTCTTTGGACTTCGCTGATCTCGACGTAGCATAGGCTTCAGTGCACGGGTGCCCCACATGCGGATTTTGCACGTCGGTCTTCGGAGGCCGCCTACCCTTGGCTTTCCGTCCCCCCAAAATTCCACACCAACTCCCCACCTGATGTAAATTGTCTTTGTAGACCCATGAGGCCATCGGAATGCAAAAGAACTGGGGCAATCGTCCTTGGTCTGTTGATTTTGTTCCCGCGCGCAGAAACCTACCCCCCACAATCGATCTCGCCGTAATCGGTGGCGGATTCACCGGCCTGACCGCAGCCGCCTGGTTTCGAAGGCTCGCCCCCGACAAGTCTGTAGCCCTCTTCGAGGCCGACACCTTCGGTGCTGGAGCCAGCGGCCACACCGGCGGGGTCGCCCTCGCCGAGTCCGCGGTGGGAGACTTACCCGGCCTTGGCGACGTCCTCGCCGGCTATAGGGACGTTCTCGGGGCACTCGTGATCGACGCAAATCTCACCCTTCCCGGTGCTTACGAACTCGGCCGCAGTGATGCCCTCCCGAATACGCCCTTTCACTGGAAGGACTCGGGCGACCTTTGCGTCGTCAAGGAAGTCCCTGGTGGCACCATTCATCCTGGCAAGGTTGTAAGCGGCCTCGCCCGTGCCGCCGAACGCCTTGGCGTTCTTCTGTTCGAACAAACCCCACTGGCCAACGTGAAATTCTCCGATCCACCTGAATTGCATTCACCTGCCGGCGTAACCCGGGCTACACAGGTTCTCTTTGCCACCAACGCGTTCGCACTGGAACTCAGCGGCCTGAAAGATCGCGTGCATTCTGCCTTTACCACAGCCGTCCTCACCGAGTCTCTTTCTGACGAGGTCATTGCGCGAATCGGGCTCGGCGAGCGCAAACCTTTCTATACTGTCGACCTTCCTTACCTTTGGGGCAGGCTGTTCGGAAACGCGGTGATCTTCGGCTGCGGCTTGGTCTTTTTCGAGGACTGGAGAGGCCTCTACACCCTGGATATCAGCGAAGGCGAAGCGCTTGGGCTCTTCACCAGCCTCGAAAAGCGCATCAACCGTCTCCACCCTGTCCTAGGCGGCGTGAAATTCACACACCGCTGGGGTGGCCCCATCTGTATTCCCGAGGGTTGGAAGCCCGTCTTCGAACACCATCCGGAGAGCAGACACGTCATTATCCTCGGCGGGTACTCTGGCCATGGCGTAGCGCAATCCGTCTATCTCGGCGCCTGGGCGGCCGAAGTCTTCCTTCGCAAAAGGGAACTGCCTCACTGGAAATAGTCCTCGCAGGGTTATGTCTAATGCGCCCCAGTCACGGATTTCAACAACGTCGATAGCCCATTCCAGATGATCTGCACCCCGATACACACCAGAAGGAACGACGACAGCCGCATGATCACGCTCATTCCCGTCTCGCCCAGCGCTCGCGCCAAGCGGTCCGCGAACGCGTAGCACAGGTAGACGGAGGCGGCTATCAAAACGGCCCCAATCACTGCCCCTACGATGGAATAGATCATCTGAGGATTGGCATGAGGCTCGTTCGCCCCCAGTGTGATCGCCACGGAGATCGAACCTGGCCCCACCGTCAATGGCAACGTCAGCGGATAAAACGCCTTGGAGAACAGGTCTTGTTCATTCACGCTGCGGTGCACGTCCGCCTTTGTGCTGTCCTCATCCTTCTGCCTCAGCAGTGCCCAGCCCGTAGCGGTTAGCACCAGTCCACCGCCAACCTGCACCACCGGCAAGGAGATTCCAAAAAATGCCAGAATATGCGTTCCAATGAAGTAAGAGACGACGATGAGCACAATGCTGTTGATCGCGATCCTTCTCGACAATATCTTTCGTTGGTCCGCCGAATAATAGTGGGTCAGAGAAAGAAACAAAGGTGCACCGCCCAGCGGATTCACAATCGGAAACAGCGCCGTCAGGATCAGGAACGTCGACTTGAGCATTGGCATCATGACTTTAGCAGGTTCAGTATACCGTCCGCCTCTTTCGAGGAGGGAATTCTCAGCCCTTCGCCACTACTTTTGCTGTCGTGATTGCCTGCCCCACGTGCCGAAGAGTATGATCCGCCACATGCACCAGCAAGCCGCCAAGCGTCGTCGGCAACTGTTTCTTGCCCACGCCTCGCGCCGCCTCAAGATCAGACGTTGCAAGTTTCCGCACCCGTTCCTCGCTACGAACCAACGAGTTCTCGAGCTCGCCAAAAAGCTCGCTGTGTTTGGCATCCGGCGTGAGTTCGATTTTCATTAGGACAAGTTGTCCCTCATCAAGCGCCCCTCCTTCCGCATACGTCAGCAGCCGGTCCAAACTCCGTGCAATGTGCCGGAGATGGAAGGCTACCGAAGCGATTCCCTCCGGCTGCGCGTCCAATTGTTCATCGGTCAAAGGAAAGCACCATTTCCAAAGGTCCTCCCTGGCCAGCTCCAGCGCATGCAACACAGCGCGCGGCACAGCGGGCACTTCGCGGAGCGTTCCGCGCAGCCATGGTTCGGGGTTTTGTTGCTTGCCGTCACTCATCGTTCCTCTCCTGCTGTTTCTTGCTCGCCGAAGGATCGACACCGAAGGATCGCTCCGATTGACACCTTCAAGGGCACCACATAGGATGGAAAAACTCGCAGACAGAATCAATTGCAACTTCGGAGCCTACAGTTGTCTTACCTCAGAAAAACCTTCCAGCCGCTGCAGGCTTCGCTCGCCCTCCTTCTGTGGGCTTTCTCCCTCGCTTTTGCCACTCCGACTGCAACGCAACTCAGCCCTGCCGATCCTCAGCGCTATCTGAGCGATATCAAGACACTGACGGACCCTAAAATGGAAGGCCGGGGCGACGGCACAAAGGGCCTGACGCGCGCGGAACACGTTCTTGTCGATCGCTACAAAAGCTGCGGCCTCGAACCGGCCGGCACCAACGGCTATCTTCAGCCCTTCACCGTCTCCACCGGTGCAAAGCTGAAGGGCAAAAATCATCTCCTTGTTCAAAATGGTGACACGAAATCATCACTAAAGCTCAACCTGGACTATGTGCCGTTCAGTTTTTCCAGTTCGGGCACCGTTTCTGCACCCCTTCTATTCGCCGGTTATGGTGTGACCGCCGAGGAATTTGGCTATGACGATTACGCCGGCCTCGATGCCAAAGACAAAATCGTCGTCGTTTTGCGCTATGAGCCCACCGGTTTCGCGGCGAAGAGTGGCAATCAGGGTCTCACGACCCACGCCCAGCTTGTCACCAAAGCAATCAACGCGCGCAACCATAGCGCCAAAGGCATGATTCTCGTCAACGGTAAGCTTGGCGACGGGGAAGAGGATCTACTCACCCGCTTCGGTAGCGTTGGCGGCCCGGAAAACGTCGGCCTCCTTTTCGTCCAAGTGAAAAATGCAGCGGCCGATGACTGGTTCCACGCCGAGGGCAACTCGCTAAAGGACGTCCAGGACCGGATCGACTCCTTCTCAAAGGCAGCTTCCTTCGCTTTTGCGGACTCTCTCCGCGCCACGGCCATGGTCGGTGTCGAGACCACTCACGCCACCGTCAACAACGTTCTTGCTTACTTGCCCGGCAAAACCGACGAATATGTCGTTGTTGGCGCGCACTACGACCATCTTGGCCGCGGCAGCTTCGATTCCTTGGCTCCTTCGCAAATCGGACAGATTCACCCCGGCGCCGATGACAATGCCTCCGGCACAGCCGGCGTGTTAGAGCTCGCTCGTATCCTTGCTCCCCTTAAAGGCCAGCTCCGGCGCGGAATCCTTTTCATGTCCTTCGCCGGGGAAGAACTGGGGCTCCTCGGCTCTGCGGCTTGGGTTAAGGAGCCCACGAAGCCTTTGGACAAAGCCGTCGCCATGGTCAATATGGACATGATCGGCCGTATCAAAGACAACAAGGTGTATGTCGGCGGTGTCGGCACCGGTTCCACTCTAGGGAAACTTCTCGAGCAGGCCCACGGGGACTCTCCGCTGAAGTTCGAACTCTCGCAGAGCGGCTACACCTCGAGCGATCACACTTCCTTCGTCACGAAACGTGTTCCCGTGCTTTTCTTCTTCTCCGGCTTGCATTCCGACTATCACAAGCCCTCGGACACATGGGACAAAATTAGTCCCGACCCCGCTTCGCAACTGCTGAACATCGTGGCGCGCCTCACCGTAGAGCTGGCTTCCGACTCCGAACGGCCCACCTTCCTCACCGTCGTCGAGAACAATCCCCATTCCGGCGTTTCGGGCGGTGGGGGCGGCTACGGACCCTATTTCGGGTCCATCCCCGATTTTGGCCAGACCGAAAACGGCGTAAAGTTCTCAGACGTGAAGCCCGGCTCCCCCGCCGCGAAAGCTGGCCTGAAAGCGGGCGATGTCCTCATTCAATTTGGTGACAAGCCCATCAAGAACCTCTACGATTTCACCGATGCGCTTCGCCGCAGTAAGGTCGGCGACGTGGTTCCGGTAACCGTCTTACGCGAGGGAAAAGAGTTGAAGGTCGACGTTAAGCTGGAACAGCGAAAATAGGCAATGTTTTTCAAATCTCTATCATTGGATCTTGCCACAGGGGATAGTGTGAAAACAGGCAACTGGGCTGCTGCAGGGATTACAGCTGTTCTCCTCGTGTTTTGCGTCTATGTCCACGGGCAATTCGATTCTGCAAGCTCACCGCTCCTTCAGGAGGAGCACAAGCATCTGAAAAACGCGCGCCAACTCACCTTTGGCGGTCAAAACGCCGAAGCCTATTTTTCTATCGACGACAAGCAGCTCATCTTCCAGCACCAAGGTCCGGACGTCCCCTGCGATCAGATCTACACCATGACCGTCGACGCGCCCGACGGCCAGCCGCCTGTACCTAAACTCGTCAGCACCGGAAAAGGCCGCACCACCTGCAGCTACTTTTTTCCCTCAGGTGATCGCATTCTCTTCTCTTCGACCCATGCCAGCAGCGGCGTGTGCCCGCCAAAGCCCGATTATTCTCGCGGCTACGTCTGGCCCATCTACAATTCCTACCAGATCTATACCGCCAAGCCGGACGGCTCGGATCTCAAGCAACTCACCCACGCTGCCGGCTACAATGCGGAAGCCACCATCACCCGCGATGGCAAACACATCGTCTTCACCTCTACGCGCAATGGCGATCTGGACATTTACACGATGGACGCCGACGGCAGCAACGTGAAACAACTCACAAACGAACTCGGCTATGACGGCGGCCCTTTCTGGTCCTATGATGGCACCAAAATCGTCTATCGCGCCGAACATCCCAAAACTCCCGAAGAGATCAAGGATTACAAGGACCTTTTCGCTGCTGGCTTGATTCGTCCCGGAAATCTCGAAATCTGGGTGATGAACGCAGACGGCTCCCACAAGCATCAGGTCACTCAGAATGGCGCGGCGAATTTCGCTCCTTATTGGTTTCCCGATGGGAAACGCATTATCTTCGCCTCCAATCAAGCCGACCCCAAAAACGGCCGCGATTTTGATCTTTACGCCATCAACGAAGATGGCACTGGCCAGGAGCGCATCACGTTTCATCCTGACTTCGATGGTTTCCCCATGTTCACTTCCAACGGCAAGCGTCTGGTATGGGCTTCGAATCGCAATGGCAAAGTTCCGCACGAAACGAATATCTTCATTGCCGATTGGGTGGAATAGATTCTCAGGAGGTCAACCAGCGTGGCGAAAAAGCGTGCTGAAAGTTCCTCGAAAACTCGTCCCGGACTCCGCCCGGGGGAATCCGTGCGTGTGCTCATTACCGATTCTCGTCTTCAACAACGCGTGAAACAGTTGGCCAAGGAGATTCGTCGCGACTTTCCGACCGAACCGCTCCATCTGATTAGCGTTCTGAAGGGTGCCGTTTTCTTTCTTACCGACCTCGCGCGTCAGCTTGGGGGCGAAGTCTCCTTCGACTTCCTCTCCGTCTCCAGTTACGGCCGCGGAACGGAGTCCACAGGGGAAGTAAAACTCATTAAAGACCTCGACGTCAGCATCGAGGGTAAGACTGTCATCGTCGTCGAGGACATCCTTGATACCGGCCTCACCCTGAAATACTTGCTCCGCTTCTTCGAAGAGAAAAAGCCCAAGCATCTCCGCGTCGTCGTTCTCCTGGACAAAGCCGAGCGCCGTATTGCGGACGTACGCGCCGACTATACCGGCTTCGTCATTCCCAACGAATTTGTCGTTGGCTATGGCCTGGACTTTGACGAACGGTACCGCAATCTTCCCGACGTCTGCGTAGTTCATTTTGCCTCCCGCGGAAAGGCAAAATCCGCTTAAGATTGCCTTTTTTATCAGCGAGTTCCAGCGCTGGCCGGGCCGCCTGTTATACTGAAGATATTCATGGAAACCACTGATCCTAAAGCACAAACCGCCCTGGCCACTGACAATCCGGAGGTTCTGGCCACACTTGCCGAGATCGGCGAAGAGGTCAACGCTTCGCTCGACCTCGACGAAGTCCTTTCCCATGCCGCAGTCCTTATCAAAAAGCACATCGACTACGAATTCTTTGGCGTTTTGATGGTCGATGAAGACAGCAATTTTCTTACCCATCGTTTCGCCATCGGCTATCCTCCCGGTCTCGCGGAAAATCTGAAGATCCCCATCGGGCAGGGAATTACCGGTACCGCCGCCAGGACTGGCCATCCCGTCCGCGTCAGCGACGTCTCCCAGGATCCGCGCTACATCAACGCCATCGACAGCGTCCGCTCCGAATTAGCCGTTCCCCTCATGTTCCGGGGTAAATGTGTCGGCGTGCTCGATATCCAAAGCCGCCACCTGGACTATTTCACCAAGGACCAGCAGAACATTCTCTTCGTCCTGGCCAACCGCCTCGCCGTGGCGATTGAAAATGCCCGCCTCTTCCAACAGGTACGGGCGCAGGCCGAGACGCTCCTCGTGCTCAACGAAGTCGGCCGCGAGATCAGTTCCATCCTCGACGTCGAGGAGCTCCTTCGCCGCACTGCCGAACTCGTCAAGCGCGTTATCGACTATCAGATTCTGAGCATCCTCCTTTACGACGATGAGCAGAAAGTCTTCCTCCACCGCCTCGATGTGAAGCACGGCCAAAGAGTTCAGGGCAAACTTCGCGCTGCGGCTACGGAAGGCATTGTCGGTGCGGCTGCTACTTTGCGCGAGCCCGTTCTCGTGCCGGACGTCACCGCCGACCCGCGCTACATGATGGTCAATCCGGAAACCCGCTCCGAGCTTGCTATCCCGATGGTTCACAAGGGCAGGGTCATCGGTGTGTTGGACCTTGAAAGCCCGCAACTGAACTACTTCACCGCGGATCACGTGCAGACGCTCTCGATCCTCGCGGCCAACCTCGCCGTCTCCGTCGAAAACGCCCGCCTCTACGAGCAGGTGGCCCGCGGCGAAGCCCGCTTGGAGCGCGACCTCCAAGCCGCCAAGCGCATTCAAGGTGCTCTGCTTCGACCCGTCCCGACCGACGATTACGGTCTCGACGTTGCCGCCCGCTATGTCTCCGCGCGTGAAGTCTGCGGTGATCTCTACGAATTCCTCCGCTACGGCCCACAGCAATTGGGAATCGCGCTTGGTGACGTCAGCGGCAAAGGAACGGCGGCTGCACTCTATGGAGCCGTGGCCATCGGCATCATGCGCAGCCTCGCTCCTCAAAAGTTGCAGCCTGCGGAGATGTTGCGCCAGATGAACCAGCTGGTCGGGGAGCGCCGTATCGAAGGCCGTTTCATGACCGCCTGCTTCGCCACATGGCAGAAGGGCCGCCAGAAATTGCGTGTGGCCAACGCCGGCCAATCTCAGCCCCTTCTCTACAAGGGCGGACGCTGCGACAAGATCGAACTCACTGGCTTTCCGCTCGGCATCTTCGAAGAAGTCAGCTACGACGAGTGGGGCGTGATACTCGAGATTGGTGACATTCTCGTCTTCCACTCCGACGGTATCGCCGAAACCGCCAACGCCGAAGGCCAGTTCTTTGGCACCACACGGCTAATGCGCCTGATTGAACGGCACCACGAACTGACCTCTGCGGAAATCGCCGACCTGGTCCTTCGCGAGGTCGATTGGTTCACCCAGAATGCTCCGCTCGCCGATGACCGCACTCTGGTCGTCCTAAAAGTGAAATGAGCGGTCACAACGGAGCCCGGAAGAATCTGCCCTACGTGGACCCCGCCACGTTCACGCCCCACTTTTCGTGGAAAAAACGCCCGAGTGGCGCAGGCCGGGAGGTCTTCTGCGAAGGCGTGGCCCTCGAGGAGCTTGCGTCCCGTTTTGGCACCCCCATCTACGTCTACAGTCAAAGCGCCATCGAAAGTGCTTTTGATGAGCTGAAGAACGGACTAAAACGGCTGCCACATCTGCTTTGTTTCGCCGTCAAATCGAACGGCAATCTCTCCATTCTGCAATTGCTTGCCAGACGCGGCAGCGGCTTCGACATTGTCTCTGGTGGCGAGCTGGACCACTTGGGCCATATCGGTGTGCCTGGCAACCGCATCGTCTTCAGCGGCGTGGGCAAGACGCGCGAGGAAATTCGTGCCGCGATTCGCTATAAGGCAAAAAGGGCCAGCGCGCCGGGCATTCTCCAGTTCAACGTGGAATCCAACGAAGAACTGGAAGTCCTCCTTGAGGAGTCCTCTCGCCGCCCGGGCAATCGTTCCATGCCTCCTGGCGCATCGATTCGCGTGAATCCCGATGTAAAGGCTGGTGGACATCCTCACATCTCCACCGGCCTCTCCGACCACAAATTCGGTGTCGTGTGGAGAGATGCACGCACTCTTTACCTCGAGCATCGCGATTCGAGATACATCACCTGGCAGGGAATCAGTGCGCACATCGGCTCCCAGATCCTGGATCTCGTGCCATTCCGCGAAGCTCTGCGTCGCCTGAGTGGCTATCTCCTCGATCTGCGCCGCGAAGGAATCGTTTTGAAGTATCTCGATTTCGGGGGTGGTCTCGGCGTTCGTTACACCAATGAGACTCCCGTCCCGCGCAAAACCTATGCCCGCATGGTCGCGAATATGGTTCGTCCCCTCGGCGTCGGCCTGCTGCTAGAGCCAGGCCGGTCCATCATCGCACCTTCGGCCGTACTGCTCTCTCGCGTCATTTACACCAAGAAAAACTCCCTGAAATTATTCGTCATTATCGACGCGGCCATGAACGATCTCGCCCGTCCCGTCTTGTATGACGCCCCGCACCCCATCACGCGCGTCCTCGAGCCAGGCAGGACGGCGCCGCAGCGCGCAGACATCGTCGGACCTGTTTGTGAAACCGGGGACAGTTTCTTGCAAGGATGGCCGCTTGGCCCCGTCGAACCCGGCGATATTGTCGCCATCTGGGCTACTGGTGCCTATGGTGTGGTCCAAGCCTCAAACTACAATGCCCGCCGCCGGCCCGCCGAGGTCCTCGTCAACGGGAAGCGCGCACGCCTCATCCGCCGCCGCGAAACCTACGCCGATCTCCTCCGCACCGATCTTCTGGTCTAGGCGCTACGCCTCGCCCCATTTCAGCTTGTTTCTCAAAATCTCGAAATAGGTCTTCTTCGGCGGATGAATCAGCATTAACCGTTCCTTTGCCCGGCTGATTCTCACCCGGTCCCCCGTCTGCATGGGAACTCCGGTCTGTCCATCCAAAGTCAGGAAAACCGAATCCGCATTTTCCCCCAGCCGCAACTCAATCTTCGAAATATCCGGCACAACAATCGGCCGGTCGCTCAACGTATGAGGACAAATGGGCGTGATCAGAATCGATTCCACTGCCGGATGCACGATCGGCCCGTCTGCCGACATTGAGTACGCGGTCGAACCCGTCGGCGTAGCCACAATGAGCCCATCGGCGCGGTAGCGGCACACAAATCCTTCATCGATAAACAGCTCCAGCTCGATCATGCGTGCCAGCGTGCCTTTGTGCACCACCGCCTCATTCAGTACGCGCTGTTGTGTCAAAACATTCCCGTTGTGCAGCCGCTCTGCCAAAAGCAGCACGCGTTCGCTCACAGGCGCGCAGCCCGCCAGAGCATCCTCCAGTGCCGGGTACAGCTCCTCCAGGGTGAAGCTGGTCAAAAATCCCAGCCCGCCGAGATTGACCGGCAGAATCGGCACTCCATGAGGTGCAGCTTCGCGCGCCGCCGCCAGCAGCGTCCCGTCGCCGCCCAACACCAACAAAAGATCCGCTTTTTCGGCAATCTGGTGACGCGTCCTGCCGATGTCGCCTCGACCCACCGCGATGGCCGTCTCCGCGTCAATCAAGGTCGAGACGCCACGCTCCGCAAGCCATGCCAGCAATTTGGGCACGACTTCCGCAAGAATCGTTCGCCGCGGTCGGGAAATAATGCCAATCGTTTTGTAGTGGGGTGAGGCCGCCATGGATTATTGGGATTCTACCCTAGCCACTTTTCTGGCGTGAAGGAAATACTCCTGGTTGCCCTCCGCTCCCGGCAACCGGCTGGGGATAACTCCGAAAGCGCGTAGTCCCAGAGCCTCTGCCGCGCCCCGCACACCCTGAATTGCCACTTCATGCCGTTCCCGGTCGCGTACGATTCCACCTTTCCCGACATCCTCGCGCTCCAGCTCAAACTGCGGCTTGATCAGGATCAGAAGGTCGGCCCCGTCTTTTGCACACGCGCACGCCCCAGGCAACACCTTTCTAACCGAAATGAACGATACGTCCGCCACCACAAGGTCTACGGGTTCGCTCACATCCTCCTTCGAAAGCTGTCGCGCATTTTTCTTGATGCGCACAACCTTTTCATCCTCTTGCAACTTCCACGCCAGCTGATCCGTGTTCACATCCACCGCATACACGCGCGTGGCACCCTGCTGCAACAAACAGTCCGTGAACCCTCCCGTCGACGAACCGATATCCAGGCAAATTCGCCCCTGCGCGCTCACCTCGAAATCCTCCAACGCGCCCTGCAGCTTGAATCCTCCGCGACTCACATATTTCTGCAGCCTGCTACGAACCTCAATCCGCACGGTCTCCGCAATGCTCGCTCCCGCCTTTTCTGACTTTTTCCCCTCCACCTCGACTTCGCCAGCGAGGATCATCGCCTGTGCCTTCTGGCGCGACTCCGCCAGACCGCGCTCCACCAGCAGCACATCCAGCCTCTTGCGCTTGACCTTCCCGTTCATGGATTTGTTCTCTGCTTGCGTAGTGACCGGTCTTCAGGCCGAATCATGCCGCATTGGCTTCAGCCTGTTCCGGTTCTTCCTTCTTCTATGTTGCGCTGGCTTTTGTGCCAGCCATTCTCCTGGCGGGGACACAACCCTGTTCCACAAGGCACTCATCCTCTGCGGCTCTTCTCCGAAACCCTCAAATGTAAACTGCAAACTTCCTACGCCCGCCGCTGCACCAGGAACTCCCCAATCGTCCGTAACCGCTCTGCCCGCTCTCCAAATGCCTGCAATTCCGCAATCGCCTCTGCGGATAACTCCTCCGCAATCTCGTGCGATCGCCCCAATCCGAACACCGCCGGATACGTCGCCTTCTGCTGCGCAATGTCCTTCCCAGCCGTCTTCCCGAGCGCCGCCGACGATTCCTCCACATCCAGGATGTCGTCCGTCACCTGAAACGCCCAGCCGATATTCTCCCCAAACCGCCGCAGGCGCGCCACGTCTTCCTGTGATGCCCCCGCACACAGCGCGCCGGAAGTCACGGACGCCCGAATCAGCGCCGCCGTCTTCGACTGGTGAATATACTCAAGTTCCTCCGGACCAACCTTCTTCCCCTCATTCTCCAAATCCGCCACTTGCCCGCCAACCATCCCCTTGATGGTTCCCGCGGCGGACGCAATCTCCGTGATCATCGCCACGCGCCGCTCCGCCGAAACCGGTGCCGCCGCAATCGTTTCGAACGCCAGCGTCAGCAGCGCGTCACCGGCGAGAATTGCCGTCGCTTCTCCAAACTGCTTGTGTGAAGTGGGCTTTCCGCGCCGCAGGTCGTCGTTATCGAGGGCCGGCAAATCGTCGTGAATCAACGAATAGGTGTGAATGAATTCAATCGCGCAGCCCGGGTAAAGTGCCGGTGCAGTCTCGGCTTCAAAAATCCGCGCCGTTTCCAGGCAAAGAATGGGTCGAATCCTTTTCCCTCCCGCAAACACCGAGTACCGCATCGCCCGGTGAATCGACGAGGGCTGTACCGATTCGCCTGGCAACAATTGCTCCAGAAGCGCGTCGACTGCCAAACGGTCTTCTTCAAAAAAAGAGGGAAGTATCATCGGTTCGAATTTGGTTTATCTCTGCGGTGGCTGCTCATCCTCACGGCTTGCGCTCGTCTTCGGGTTCGAAGGCCTCTGCCGTCATTTTCCCATCCGCTTTCTTCAAGAGAATCTCGACGCGGCCTTCCGCCTCTTCCAATTGCTTCTGGCACTCCCGCGAAAGCCCCACGCCCTCTTCAAACAACTTCATCGCCTCATCCAGCGACAATTGCGGGCTTTCGAGCCGACGCACCACCTCTTCCAGCCGCGCAAGCGACCGCTCAAAATCGGGCTTTTTCGGCGCTTCCGGCTTCTTCGGTACGGGTTGATTCACTCTGTTCCTCTCATGCTCTTTCCTGCCTGGCTCTCGTAGCGTGGGGCGAGTCCGCGAGCCCTGCAGCTTGTTCTCGGTGCGAGCTCATCAAGCTCTTTGAGAACTACTTCTGACACCGCGGGCAAAAATAGGTCGATCGCCCGCCCTGCTCAATGCGTGCAATTTCCTCTCCGCAACGCCCGCAAGGCAACCCGTCGCGCTGGTATGTTCGCAAGATTTTCTTGATCCCCTGGAACCACCACTCCAGATCACGAAATTCCGGCGCTGGGTCTAGACAGCATTCTAAGGCACGCCGGAGAACCGACACAATTGCTTTATGCAGTCTCTCAGATTCATTGGCGTTCAACGAGTGTGCTCGACGCCGCGGATCCAGCCGGGCGTGCCACAACGCTTCGCCCGAATAGATATTGCCGATTCCCGCGATGCGCCCCTGGTCCAGCAGGAACTCCTTCAAAGGCCGCTTCGAGCGGGAGAGCCCCACTCCCAAATACCCGGCCGTAAACTCCCGCGAAAGCGCGTCCACTCCCAACTTTTGCAACGGCGCACACCGTTCTTCAGATTCCCAACCATGTACTCGTCCAAAATGACGCCCATCCGCAAAACCGAGCACGCCGTTTCCAAACTCCAACGCCACATCCACGTGCACGCCATTAGCGCCCTGATTTGCCCGCCGAAGCAAATCCTTCGCATTCGAAAACCACACCAGGTGGCCGTCAAAACGGAAGTGCATTTCCATCAGGGCCGTTTCCAATTCCAAGAACAGGTATTTCCCATGTCTCCGCACTGCTCGCACTCGTCGCCCCTGGCAGATCTTCACAAGCTGCCCCGGCGTTTGCGGCCGCGTCGCAATGGGGTGGAACACGTGCACACAACGAACGCGCTGTCCCTGCACGAAAGGATGCAGCGTTCTCGCAATCGCTTCTACTTCAGGGAGTTCCGGCATGAGTGTGACGGCTTATGAACCACGGCAGTTTGACGCCCGGTAGCCGCACCTGGCCTCAGCTTCCGGGCTTCAGCGTCAGTGTGTGCTTCTTCACCCTTGCTTCCGCGGCATCAGAAAACGGTGCGTAGATGGCCTTGCCTTCAAACCAGTAGTGAAATTGATCGCGGTAATGTTCGCTGCCGGTCTGCCCGGATTCACCGCCCGTAATCAGCATGATCGAGTCATCCCAGTCCGCCAGATTCCCGACGAATCGCTCGGACGGCCCGTGATGCCGGCTCGCCGCCCGTGGACTCCACTCCGTCCCCGACTGCGGCTGGTTCGTAATGCTCAGCAGTTTCTTCAGAATGCCCTCTCTGCCGAGGGGGTTCAGCATGTCCAGATAGTTGAACCTCTTCCATTCCCAATCATCGGGGTCCTTGTCCTTGGTCTTCTCTTCCAGCTGCTTCACCGCCAAGTCCGCAGATGCGCTCAACATTTCGTCATAATTCTTATAGTCCGCCGGTAACCATCGCGCTGGCCGCTCCGTCAGTACCCGCTGCAAGAACGCCACCTTCCGCCAGTGGTAATCTTCCATGTCTTTGCCCAGATGCGGCTCGAGGATCAGATGCAACGTCTCAAACAACGAAGCGTTCAAGAAAGACACCACAGGCAAATTTGCATCCGCCATTCCATTCCAATCCTTTGCCTGCTGAATCAACTTCCGTGCCCGCTCGTCTTTGGGCGGCACCACCTTCGCCGCCGCCACCAGTTGCTCTGCCATGAACACGTGCGGATAGCTGTAGGTATCCGTCTCGATTCTCAGCATATCTTCGGGCCGTAAATCGCGCTTATCGTGCAGCAGATCGTAGATTCGCGCCGTCCGGTATGGTTCTTCCCAGTGGTCCGTCAAATAGGGTTTGTAATTTGGCCCTGTGACGCGCGCATTCGCCGTGACAATCAATCCCCCTTCAGGATTAAACACCTGCGGCAATTGTTCAAACGGAATGTATCCCGTCCACTCGTAATCGTCCGTATCTCCAGGCACCGGCGCTTCTCCGTGTCCTTTCTTGCGCACCGGTACTCGCGCCGCCATCAGATATCCGATATTTCCATCCACATCCGCATACACCGCGTTCTGCCCCGGACCCCACATGCTCCTCATGATTTCCCGAAATTCGCCCCAGTTCTGCGCTTGTCCGAGGGAATTGTATGAATTGGTCAGCGCACCCGGCTCCAGCACCGTCCAGCGCACTGCATAGCCCTTATCGCCTTCCTGGTGCACCACAGGTCCGTGGCGTGTCACCACCAGTCGCATATGTACGTCGTCCGCACCCTTGACCTTGATCACTTCGTCGTAGATATCCGCCTTTTTCCAGACACCGTTCACCAGGTATTCGTCCGGATTCGCGGGATTGAACGTCTCCATATACAGGTCCAGCACGTCCGCGCCATTGTTCGTGAATCCCCACGCGATTCGGTCGTTGTGCCCGATAATCACCAGCGGCGTCCCGGGTAGGGTAAACCCCTTCACATTCCATCCCGGCGCGGTCAGGTGGATTTCATACCAGATCGACGGCAGCGTCAGTTCCAGGTGCGTATCATTGGCAAGCAGCGGCTTCCCCGATGCCGTGTGTTCCCCGCTCACAACCCAGTTGTTGCTACCCAGTGCGTGACGAATCTCTCGCCCTGACTCCCCCAGCCAACCCTTCACCGCTTCGCCCATCGCCGACGTCAAATCGGGTGAATCCGCGTCCGTCGTGTCAGCCGGCTTCTCCCACTTCGCCTTCAGCACGCCCTCGGAATCCATCTCCTCTTCATCGTCTTCGTCTTGATTCGATGGCGCATTGGCGTGCGCATCCTTCCCGCTGTTCGTGTCCCCCACAGCGAAATGGTCCATCGAGGCCTCGGGGCTATAGAGATCCTTTGTCAATTCCTGTCCGACCTTCGCGCTCACAATTGCGCGGCCCATTTCTTCTTCGCGCGTGTCCGTCAACGTGTGGTACATGTAGCAGCCGATCATCAGCGTATCGGTTGGCTGCCACGGCTGCGGCTTGTAGTGCAGCAGCGTAAACTCAAGCGGCAAACGCGTGGCGTGCTGCTCGATATACACATTCACACCATGTGCGTAGGCTTCGAGCACCTTGCGCATTTCTGGGCTCATCAGCCCTGAGTCCACTTCGGCCGCCCGGCTGAAATTCAAATTCCGGAAGTTTTTGTCGATTTTCAGGGTCCCAGGTCCCAGAACCTCGGAGAGTTGGCCGCGCGCGGCCCGCCGCAGCAAGTCCATCTGCCATAGACGGTCTTGCGCCATCACATACCCTTGTGCTTCTGCCATGTCTTCGACAGACCCCGCCCGGATGTGCGGTATTCCCCAGTTGTCCCGCCCCACAGTGACTTCGCTCTTCAGTCCTGGCAAAGGCGCGTTTCCATCAAGCTGTGGCAGCGGCCGATAGACAAACCACCAGATCGCTGTGGCCACAATCACCACCACGATCCCGCCGATCCACAGCAGTAGCCGCTGAATTGTCCGCACTGGGAAGCTCGCTCCTTCGGGAAATTCCAAGTCTAAGGGACACAGCCTAGCCGCGCAACCTGCTCACCAGGCAGCGAGTGCAGGTTCCACCCTACGTTTTTTGAGAGGGCTCTATCTTTCGCTGGCGGTCATTCCGAGCGTAGTCTTCGGAGCGAGGAATCCCGCTGTTCCTTGTAAACCACCCATGCCACTCTCGCCTCACCCCTGGGCGCCGCGGAATCTCCCGGCCCAGGTGCTGCTACAATGCGCTGGGGGACCACTTACCGAATGTTTCTCATACGCCTCGTCGGCGTGTTCATCCTGGTGGCACTTAACGGCTTTTTTGCCGCTGTTGAGTTTTCCCTCGTCGCCGTGCGCATTTCCCGCGTCCGTCAACTCGTAGCCCGGGGAAGCGCCCAGGCGAAAATCGTCGAGCACCTCCTCGGCGACTTGCATCGTGTCGTTTCCGGCGTGCAAGTTGGCATCACCCTGACCAGCCTGGCCATCGGCGCCCTCGGCGAGCTCACTCTTGCTGCCCTCGTCCAGAGCATCATGCCGGCCCAGGGCAGCGTCCGCACGCTCTTGCTCGTCCACGCCATTGCCCTCACCATTTCCTTCGCTTTCCTCAGTGCCCTCCACGTCGTCCTCGGTGAATTGGTTCCTAAAACCATCAGCCTCGCCCGCGCCGAACGTGTCGCGCTTATGGTCTCCCGCCCGTTTCTCTGGTTCCTCAATACCTTCCGTCCTGCCATCGACCTTCTCGACGGCGCCTCCGGTTTGATCGTCAAAGCCCTCGGCGTCGTGGCCCCCGCTGGTCACGGTGTCGCTCACACCACCGAAGAACTCGAGGTACAAATCCAACAGGCTCGCGAGCGCGGCCTGCTCGCCCCCGGGGAAGAGAAGTTCATTCTCAGCGCCATCGAGCTCAGCCAGCTCCAAGTCCGCGAGATCATGGTCTCCCGTCCGGACATGCACATGCTCCCCATCGAAGCCACCCTCGACGAAGTCATGACCATGTTCGCCACCACGCAGCGCTCGCGCATTCCTGTCTATCGCGAGTCTGTCGACCACGTTCTCGGTTTCGTCCATATCAAGGACATGATGTGGGTACTCCTCGACCACGAACGCCGCCTCGCGGAGCAACTGCCTCCCCCGCCTCCGTTCGACCTCCGCCGCGTCCTCCGCGAGATCCTGATCGTTCCCGAAACCAAGCCTGCCAGCGAACTCCTCACCGAACTCCGCGCCCGCCACGTGGGCATCGCTGTTGTCGTCGACGAGTTCGGCAGCATCCTCGGCCTTGTGACCATGGAGGACCTGGTCGAGCAGCTGGTCGGCGAAATTCACGACGAGTTCGATGTCGTCGAAAAGCCTCTCACGCTTGCCGATGGAGCCGTCGTCTTCGACGCGGCGCTGAATGTCCACGACCTTGACACGCAATACAACATCACACTTCCTGAAGACCCCGCCTACGCTACCGTCGGCGGCTTTGTGATGGACCAGCTCGGCTTCATCCCGCGCGGCGGTGAAAGCTTCGAATTTGGAAACTATCGCTTCACGGTCATCGAGATGGACGGCCGCCGCGTGGCCCGCGTCAAAATCCAATTGATCCGTCCGAAAGAGCGCGAAGCCCCTTCTCCTGCCGCGATACCGAGCCCAGCGGCGCCACTCTCCAAACCTGCCTCCAGCGGGAAGAAGAGCTGAACTCCAACATGGTTCGTCACTTCTTCCATCGAATCCTGCTCACCCTCCCGGCCCTTTGGCTTGTCCTAACCATGGTTTTTCTTCTCATCCATATCGTTCCTGGCGATCCCGTCGAGCAGATGCTTGGTGAAGGCGCTTCTCCTGCCCAAGCCGTCCAGTTGCGCCATTCTCTCGGCCTCGATCAGCCTCTTTATCTACAGTACTTGTACTACCTCGGCCAGATCGTTCGAGGTGATCTCGGACAATCTTTCAAGTTCCAGGCGCCAGTGCGCCACGTCATCTTCGAACGTTATCCGGCCACAATTCAGCTCGCCTTTCTGGCGCTTCTCGTCTGTGCAGCCATCGCGATTCCCGCCGGAGTCGTTGCCGCCCGCCACCGCGGCTCGAATTCCGATCGCGCTATCGGTTTTTTCACTCTCCTCGGCCTCGCGGTCCCCAATTTCGCCCTCGGCCCTCTTCTGATTGTTTTCTTCTCCCTCCAACTTGGTTGGCTCCCCGTTTCCGGCCGCGGCGGACCTCTGAATTACATCCTCCCCGCCGCCACTCTCGGAGCGGCCCTCGCCGCCATCCTCACCCGCATGGTCCGCAGCTCCATGCTCGAAGAACTCTCGAGCGACTACGTCCGCACTGCTCGGGCCAAAGGACTTTCCACTGCGGTCGTTCTCCTCCGCCACGCCCTCAGAAACGCCCTCATTCCCATCATCACCATCCTTGGCCTGCAGTTCGGCACGCTACTGGCCGGAACCATCGTTACCGAGACTATCTTTTCCTGGCCCGGCATCGGCCGCCTCACAGTCATGGCCATCTCCGCCCGCGATTACCCGCTCCTCCAAGGTTGCATCCTCGTCATCGCGCTCTCCTACGTCCTCGTCAATTTGCTTACCGATTTTCTCTACGCTTTTATCGATCCCCGGGTGCGCCTCTCATGAGCACGCGCGCCGGGCTGCGAGACTTCCTCCGCCAGAGTGCCCTTGCACGCGCCGGATTCGTTATCGCCTCTTTGCTCGTCATCGCCGCGCTGCTTGCCCCTTGGATTTCACCCGCCGATCCCGCCTCGCAAAATCTCGCCGCGCGACTCGAGACGCCGTCGTCGGCGCACTGGATGGGCACTGACGAACTCGGCCGCGATATCCTCTCCCGCGTCATCTATGGCGCGCGCATCTCTCTCTTCGTCTCCCTCTGTGTTGTTCTTGGCTGCGGCCTAACCGGCCTCACTCTTGGCATGCTTGCCGGTTACCACGGCGGCGCATTCGACAAGATCGTGAATCTTCTCCTCATCAATGCTTTTCTCTCATTCCCGGGAGTTCTGCTTGCCATCGCTTTCGCTGCTTTCTTCGGTCCAGGCATCGGCAAAGTCATTCTGGCGCTCATCATCACCGGATGGGCTGGCTACGCACGCCTCGCCCGCGCCCAAGTCCTGAAAGCCAAGGAACTCGAGTTCGTTCTCGCGGCGCGCTCCCTCGGCGCTTCTCATCTACGCATTCTCGTGCGCCATCTTCTCCCAAACATACTTCAGCCCGTTCTGATCCAGGCCACCATCGGTATGGCGGGAGCCATCCTTGCTGAAGCCACCCTCAGTTTTCTAGGATTAGGAGTCCTTGCGCCGCTTCCCAGTTGGGGCGCCATGCTCAACGACGCGCGCAATCACCTCTTCGACGCGCCCCATATGGTGGTTTTCCCCGCTCTGGCTGTCTTGCTTGCCGTCCTGGCCTTCAATCTACTCGGCGATGCCTGGCGCGACTGGCTCGACCCTCACACTCGTTCTCAAATGATCGCCCTCGACCAGTCCCGTTGAGTACCTCGGTGCTCCTCTGTGTCTCTGTGGCAATCCCTTCTCACCTCTTCGTCAACACCACCGGCGTTCCTCGGCCGATCCCCAACGTCTTCGAGGCGTTGCCTCGATTCACCGCAATCTCCAAATACCCGCTCGATCCGACATACGCCACGGGCTCCCCTGCATTTCCGCTGGCAAATACATGGACCATTCGTGCCACCGAATGGTTTCCCACCTGCATCTGAATCGCGCCCTTCTCAAGCGACTCTGGTGCCAAATCCTCTACCCGGAAATTCGTAATCAAATTCCCAAAACCATCCACCTTCAATACCACACCTTTGAGCGCGCCCTCCGCCTCTTTCGGCCTCGGCATGGCGAAGCGCTTGAAATCCTCGATCGTCTCGCCCATGCTGGCCGGCTGCCAGTGTTTCGAAAGCCATCCCGCCACTGGCGCAAACACATCCCGCCCGTGAAATGTCTTGCTCACCGGCTGCAGGAAATAGTGCTCGCTCGTCAAATGACGCACCGCAAAATTCTGTTCTTTCTCATACACTCCTGAAAGCACGCCATTGTCTGGCGCAATGAAATACTGGTTCTGTCCGCTGACCAGAATCGGCCGCCGCTCCGTCCCTACACCCGGATCGACAATCACCACGTGGATCGTCCGCGGCGGAAAGTACGCGTACGCCGATGCAATTGCCAGTGCCCCGTCCAGCAGGTCATAGGGCGTCACCGCATGCGTGATATCGATGATGGTCACATCTGGATTGATCTTCAGAATAACCCCTTTCAACACGCCAACCAGGTGGTCATTCGTGCCGTAGTCCGTCGTCAACGTAATAATTGGATTGGTCAATTCTGTCTCCCTCTCCGCCTGGAGAGTATCGCTCAGGTCCGCCAGGTGAACCGTCACCTTGCATCTTCGACGCTATCCAACCCCAGCCCCAATAGCAACTGTTGGAGCAAAACCGCGCTACCCAACCGCCAACGTGGCGGCATAAGTTCCAAGTTCTAAGTAACAAGTCCGAAACGGTGCTAGTTTTTGGTTCCAAGTAAACCGCGAGGCTCAGAACTTGGAACCAGGAACTTATGACTCATAACCTGCTCTCTCTCCCTTGCGTTCCCCAGACGCCCATCGTACGATTTTAAATTGGTGTGTCGCACGGATTTTGCTCTGTAGAAGCCTGCCCGGTGGGCTCCAGTTCCAACAACTCCACCCGTTCAGGTCTCGAGCGAGGAGAAACTCCGCATGAAATCGGTCGTCGTGGTGGGCGCGCAGTGGGGCGACGAAGGCAAAGGCAAGGTTGTCGACTATCTCGCAGGCTCGTTTGATTACATCGTGCGCGTTGCCGGTGGCCATAATGCCGGCCACACGGTCATCATCGGCAAAGATCGCCACGTCCTCCAGCTCATACCCTGTGGCATTCTTCGTCCCAAACAACACGCGGTCATCGGGGCCGGGGTGGTCATTGATCCCGCTGCGCTCGTAGCGGAAATCGAAACCCTCGCCAAGGGCGGCGTGGACGTCAAAGGCCGTCTCCACGTCAGCAATCGCGCCCATGTGATCTTCCCGTATCACCGCGAACTCGACCTCGCCGCCGAAGCCGCTCGGGGTGCGAACAAAATCGGCACGACCTCTCGTGGCATCGGGCCCGCCTACGAAGACAAGATGGCGCGCCGCGGGCTCCGCGTGGTCGACCTCCTTGATCCTGTCCTCTTCCGCGAAAAAGCTGCTCGTGTTGTAGCGGAGAAGAATCGCATCGCTCAGGGCGCTTATGGAGCGCAAGTCGATTTCTCCCACGAAGTCGATGCCACCCTGGCCCTCGCCGAGAAAATCAAATGCTATGTCTGCGACACCGCGGAGCTTCTGAATCGCGCTCTCGACGAGGGCAAGTCCGTCCTCTTCGAAGGCGCCCAGGGCACCATGCTCGACATCGACCACGGCACCTATCCCTTCGTCACTTCTTCGAGTGCGACTTCCGGAGGTGCCGCAACAGGCGTCGGCGTGCCCCCAACGAAAATCCGTCACGTCCTCGGCATCACGAAAGCCTATACCACCCGGGTGGGAGGCGGCCCGTTTCCGACCGAAATGCCGGACCTCGAAGCCAAGGAAGTCCGCGAACGCGGCCAAGAATTCGGTGCCGTCACCGGACGTCCCCGCCGCTGTGGCTGGCTCGACCTCGCTGAACTCCGTTACGCCAAGATGATCAACGGCATCGATTCGCTGGCGGTCACGAAGCTCGACGTCTTCGATACGCAGCGCGAAATCAAAGTCTGCGTCGGCTATGCTTACAAAGGCAGTACCATCCGCGAAATGCCCGCTTCTGCCGAAGAGTATGAGCGCGTCACGCCCATCTACAAAACCGTTCCCGGCTGGTGCGAAAACACCTACGGCGCGAAAGACGCTGCCAAACTTCCGAAAGCTGCCCTGGACTATTTGCGTTTTGTGTCCGATTTCCTGCAGGTTGAAATCGGCATGATCTCCACCGGTCCCGAGCGCGACGCCACCATCATCCAGCCCGGCACCCTCCTCGCCCGGTGGCTCTGAACGCATACGCTTCGGCCTGTATACGGCAAAGGTCGTATAGCGGCCGCTCGCCTGTTTTTGGCAAGCGGCCATCTTCGACCGGTGCCCCCACTCTCCGGTTTTGCATTTGGGGCCTCTTTCCCGCGCTACAATACTCACTCCATGCTCCCCTTCGACTCCGCCCGCCAACTCGTCATCGCCCAATCCAAATCTCAGGCTCACCCGCGTCCGACGCTTTCTCTCCCCATCTCTGACGCCCTCGGCCACATCCTCGCCGAGGAAATCCGCTCGGACCGCGAATACCCCCCCTTTCATCGCTCCACGCGTGATGGCTACGCCGTCCGCGCCGCGGACGCCACACCCGGTGCCTCTCTCCGCTGCATTGGCGAAATCAAAGCCGGTGACACCGTCGCCGAACCCCTGCCGCCGGGTACCTGTATTCAGATCATGACCGGGGCCGCGGTTCCCTCTGGTGCCGACGCCGTCTTCATGATCGAGTTCACTTCCCGTTCCAACGACATCGTTACCTTCGACCGTCCCGCGCAGCCCAGTCAGAACATTGTCGCCCGTGGCAGCGAAGCCCATGCCGGTGACCTCGTCCTCCCTCCCGGTCTCCGTCTTGGCTTTGCCGAACTCGCCGTAGCTGCCCAGGTTGGTGTCACCTCCATTCCATGCCACAAGAAGCCCCGCGTTGCCATCCTCTCCACCGGCGACGAAGTCGTCCCCATCACCGAAACACCCGGGCCCTTCCACATCCGCAACAGCAACACCATCTCCCTTGCCGCCCAGATTGAACTTGCCGGCGGCGTGCCGGTGCCCCTCGTCAACGCCCTCGATCGCGTGGACGATCTCTCCGCCAAAATCGAGCAAGGCCTTCGCGACGACATTCTCGTTCTCTCCGGCGGGGTCTCCATGGGTAAGTACGACCTCGTCGAATCCGTCCTCAAAGGCCTGGGTGCGGAGTTCTTCTTCGACGCGGTTGCCATTCGCCCCGGCAAACCCACCGTTTTCGGTCGCTGCCGCAACACCCTCGTCTTCGGTCTCCCGGGCAACCCCGTTTCCACCATGGTCACCTTCCAACTCTTTGTCACTCCCGCTATCGATATCCTCAGCGGCGCCGAACCGCGCCCGCTTCCGCTTCTTGAAGCCACTCTTGCCGAGTCCCTTCAGGAAAAGTCCGGCCTCACTCACTTTCGCCCCGCCCGCCTGGAATGGTCTGCCTCTACCCCGAAAGTCAGTCCCCTGCGCTGGCAGGGTTCGGGCGACATCGCCGCCCTTACGCGCTCCAATTGCTTCCTCGTCGTCCCCTCCGACCACGCCACCATCCCGGCTGGCGAGAAAGTTTCCGTTCTGCCCCGCTTCGACGTACTCTAAGAAAGTAAGAAACTCCGTCATTCCGAGCGCAGCGAGGAAGCTCTCTTCCATGCACGAAACGAAGCGCCACGCCCCCTGACAATGCCAAAACTTTCCCACTATTCCCGCCGTGGCGAAATCATCATGGTCGACGTCTCCTCCAAATCCGTCACCACGCGCACCGCCACCGCCCGCGCCTTCGTCCGCATGCCGCCCCGCGTTGTTCGTGCCGTCCGTTCTATGAAAAACCCCAAGGGCAATCCTCTCGAAATCGCCCGAATCGCGGGAATTGCCGCGGCCAAGCGCACCTCGGAGTGGATACCTCTTTGTCATCCACTCCCCATCACTCACATTGATGTGACCCCACGCCTATGCAAAGATGGAGTGGACCTGGTGTCCAAGGTTACGGCCACTGCGCAAACAGGGGTAGAGATGGAAGCGCTCGTCGCCGTCACCTGCTCTGCCCTCACGGTCTACGACATGTGCAAAGCCCTCGATAAAGGCATCGAGATCACTACCGTGCATCTGCTGGAAAAGACCGGCGGCAAGAGCGGCGACTACCACTGCGCACCCAAGAAGACCCGGAGCGCCAGGCGATGAGCGCAGCCACCAGCAAGAGCGTCAAGATGCTCGTTGCCGAAGACAATCCGATGGTGCTAGATCTCGTCGCCAAGGGCCTCGAACCCTTCTGCGAAGTGACGATCGCGGCCGATGGAGCGGACGCTCTCCTTAAAGTCATCGATGAGCCTCCCGATGTCATCCTCTGCGACTACAAAATGCCTGGTCTCAATGGTCGCCAGCTTTTCGAAAAGCTTCGCGCCCGCGAAGCCACGCGCCACATTCCATTCCTGTTCATGGCCAGCCGCAGCGACATCGAAGAACGCCTCCGCCCGCTCGTAGACGGTGCCGAGGACTTCATCGCCAAGCCTTTTCTCATTAAAGATCTCGTCCGCTCCGCTAAAAAGGTCGTGGATCGCCTGCTTCTTGAGAAGTTGCAGAAGCAGGCTTCTCGCCCCGGTGTCATCCAGGGCCGCCTCGAAGAGATGAGCATGATCGACCTTCTGCAGTCTCTCGAAATGGGCCAGAAGTCCTGCCGCTTGCTGGTTCAGAAGGGAAGTGATCGCGCCGAGCTTTACTTTGCCTCTGGCCAATGCCGGGACGCCAGAATGAAGGATCTTTCGGGAGACGATGCGGTAATGAAAGTCGTCCTCTGGACCGAGGGCGATTTCGAAATCGATTTCAACGCGGCCAATGCCTCCACCGCCACCACCACCACGCGCACCACCACCGGCCTGCTCATGGAAGCCATGCGGCTCCTCGACGAAGCCAACCGCGACGCTGTCGGCACGGGATGAAGGGAATAAGTTCCTGTTTTTGAGTTCCATGGTTCTCGAAACTTAGGACTCTCTTACCGAAAACTGAGAACTGATCACTTGCCGATCCGTACCGCCATCCTCACCATCAGCGACTCCGTCTCCCGGGGTGAACGCGAAGACCTCTCCGGCCCGGCCCTTGCTGCGCGTTGCCGTGAACTCGGTTGGGGTGTTACCGCTGCTCTTCGTTGTTCCGACGACGCTTTGGAAGTCCGCAACCAACTGCGCGCCATCGCGGATTCCGGCCATGCGGATCTTCTTCTCACCACCGGCGGCACCGGCCTCGGCCCAAGGGACACGACTCCCGAAGCCACCCTCGACATCGCCGATCGCACCATTCCGGGCCTTGCCGAAGAAATTCGCCGCAAAGGCGTCGAGAAAACCCCCACCGCCGTGCTCTCTCGCGGCGTCGCTGTCGTTCGCTGCCAAACGATCATCATCAATCTCCCCGGCAGCCCCAAAGGCGCTGTCGAATCACTGGAAGCCGTCGCACACCTTCTCCCTCACGCTGTCCAAGTCCTCCGCGGCGCGCACCACGACTGACTGCCCAATGAGGTCCAAGAACCCATCTGCGCCCCACAATTGGAACAACGATCTTTAGGCCGCCCCGCACCCCGGTACCACGTGCACTCCCTGTCTCACTTGGCCTTTTTACCGTTGCCGTCCGAGACCACTCTTCTCAGTGGTCCACAACCGGCAAGACAATCCTCGACGCATGCTTCTCATCGTGGTAAATCGTTATCCGTCCCATTCTCGATTCCGCGGACACAATCTCCGACTCGCCCGTCTGCAAATTCCTCGAAAAATGGGGATAAAATGCTCCGGAAACCTGCACCCGAATCCGGTGTCCCTTCAAAAACTCGTTGCTCGTCAGCATGCGGTTCAATTCCAGCCGGTAGATCCTTCCCGGTTCCAAGAGTTGCGGCTCAGCGGTCTCTTCACGGTAACTTGCCCGCAGAACATCCAATCCCGGACTCATCAGATTCAACGCCGTCCCGTTCGGCGCCACATCGAGCAGCCTCACCCAGAGGTCGAAATCCGGCACGTCTGCTGATACATACATCACCGCCTGGATCGGTCCTGTCACCTCGAGGTCCTTTGTCCTCGGTTCGCTGTCAAAAACCAGCACGTCTTCTCTCCCCGCCAGCGCCCGGTAGTCGTGTGCCCCATATTTTTCGTAAATGTCCGTCACCGGATGCGCCGGATCGGAAATAAATGTACTCGTCCTTGCTATGCTTTTTCCGGGTTGCTCGTCCAGATCTCCTCGTCCTTTTGCTCGCTCATTCACACTGAGGTACAGCCATTCCTCCCTTGCGCGCTGTAGTGGCCATGCTTCTTCGTCTCGCCACTGATTTTTTCCCATCACAAAAATCCGAACCGGTTTCTCGCGTTCCAGGCCGTTGTCCACACCCCGTACATAATGGTCCATCCAGCGCAGGATCAGCTCATCGTAATCCATTGGCGCACTGGGCCCGAAGTCCCGCTCTCCGCTCTTGCGCGCATCCTGCCCGCCATGCGTCCAAGGACCGATCACCGTATGTGTTCGCGGGTCTTTGTCGCCTTTCCGCGCCGCCAGTAATCCGCGAAAGTTCGTCGTCGCGCCGTCAGGACCGTACGCCTCGTCATACCAGCCAGAGAAATTCAGCACGGCGCAGTGAACCCTGTCGTATCTGTTTCGCAGTTCTGCCCAATTCCACCACCCACTGGCCGGAGGATGCGCCAGCCACTGGTAGTAATAGGGCGCCACTTCCTTCAAGTCCGGCATCCCGCCCAACGGCAGAAATCCCTCCATCCGTTCGTGCTCTTTGTTCCAACTTGCTTCCGCCCCTTCGTCGGTATTCGGCCCAGGCAGGCCTTTCCTCTTCCGCGTATCTGGCGCAATATTCAACCAGATCCATTCGAGCCACGATCCATCAAACAGTCCACCCGAGTAGAAGAAATTTCGTGGCGTCGAGAACGTCATTGCCGGCACCATGGCCTTCAGATGCGGAGGGTTTTCGACCGCCGCCAACCATTGCACTGCGCCAGGATAGGAAAGCCCAAACGTCCCCACATTCCCGTCAGACCACGCCTGCTGGGCCGCCCACTCAATGGTGTCGTAACCGTCTTTCCCTTCGTTCTGGTAAGGCGTGAACTCCCCGTCCGACGCGTATCGGCCGCGCACGTCTTGAATCATCACGCCATACCCACGTTTCACCGCCTTGGCAAACATTGACCAATCCTTCTGGGCATCTTCTTTCCCATACGGCGTCCGGTAAATCAGGGTAGGGAATCGCCCCTTCTCTTCGGGTAGCCACACGTCTGCGCGCAACACGACTCCGTCGCGCATCGGCACCGCCACATCCTTCAGCCGTATTCCTTCCTCCGCCGTTCCCCCGGTGTCCAATGCCGAACCCGCTACCCAAGCCAAAATCACAAGAGCCAACACCAGCGCCGCAAATCCACTCCGCCTTTTTCTCATGCCGCGCATTTTATCCGAACCCACTCCCATTCGCTTGCTGATCACTCGCGCTCTATGAGGCAGGTTCGCCCGGTTTTTCTTTTCTCGCTGTCTTCTTCCCTGCGGCGTTGACTTTTCCTTGTCCCGTAAGGGATGCCGGCCCAGCTTCTCCCATGCCTCCTGGCTAGTTGACCACCCACTCTTTCCTCCGTAACAATGTTCACACCATGAATTCCAAACTCTCCGATCAGCAGCTCGCTGTTCTTGGTACTGGCAAACTTGGCAGCATCCTCCTCCGGGCTTTTCTCAAACAAGGCCTCTTCTCTCCGAAGCGCGTCACGGCCACCGTCCGTCATGAAGAAAAAGCCGCCACCATCGCCGTCGAACTCGGTGTCAACGCCTCTACCAACAATCGCAAGGCGGTCAAGGGAGCCAACATTGTCCTGCTCGCCGTGAAGCCGCAAGTTGTCGGAGACGTCCTCAAGGAAATCAAGCCCGCCCTCGGCAAAAATACTCTTGTCATTTCCGTCGCCGCTTCGGTTCCCACTTCTTACATCGAGCAGCGCATCGTCCCGAACATCCCAGTTATTCGCGCTATGCCAAACACCTGCTCCACCGTCGGCTCCGGCATGACTGGCATTTGCCGCGGTTCGCACGCTTCCTCTGACCACCTCGAGGTTGCCAAAGCGATGTTCTCCGCCGTCGGTCGCACCGTCGTTGTCGACGAAAAAAACATGGACGCCGTAACCGGCCTCTCCGCCAGTGGCCCGGCCTTCATTTACATCATCCTCGAATCACTCGCCGAAGCGGGCGTAAAGGTTGGCCTGCCCCGCGACATTTCCACGCTGCTCGCTGCTCAAACCATGAAAGGAGCCGCCAGCGTTGTCCTCGAAACCGGTGACCACCCCGCCCTACTCAAAGACTCCGTCACCACCCCCGCCGGCTGCACCATCGACGGCATCCTCGAACTCGAAGAAGGCAAGCTCCGCGTCACTTTAATCAAAGCCGTTGTCAAAGCCACCCACCGCGCAGGGGAACTACTCTTTGAAAAGTAGCCTTTTGGCAGGCTCTTTGGAGCATAGCCTCGCTGTCAGCACTCTCATGCTTTCACTTTTTCTCTCTTGCATCCTCTGTGCCTCCGCGGCCATCTTCTCCAAACGTGACCCGTCCCCTTGCGCCCCGGCCCATTCTGTGTGCTAGCATCACGAAAGAGTCGAAACCATGCCGGCTGCCTACATTCCCATCCTGATCTTCGCGTTGCTCGTTCTTTCTTTTCCGGTTCTCGCTCTTCTGGTCTTCAAACTCATTCGTCCGGAATCCCGCGGCGGACCGGCCAAGTTCCTCCCTTATGAGTGTGGCATCCCCGCCGAAAGCAATGCCCGCGGACGCTACTCCGCCCGGTTCTATGTCGTGGCCATGCTCTTCGTCATCTTCGATGTCGAGACGATCTTCCTTTTCCCCTGGGCCATTCGTTATCGTTTCTGGCTCTCTCAACATATGGGCGCCTTCGCACTCATCTCCATGTTTGTCTTCCTCGGCATCCTGCTGGTGGGCTACATCTGGCTCTACAAAAAGGGCGCTCTCGACTGGGCCTAACCCTGCCGACTGCCTACTTCCTCTCCCCTGTCAGTGTCCGAGCAGTGTCCGAGCGCATTGACTGCCTGTATCTCCTATGTTAGAAACGCTTGAACGATGAGAATAGCCGCCAGGTCGCGGATGAGTGGATCCGCTCTGCAGGATGGCTCGCGTGTTCTCGCTCCTTCCTTCGACACGCAGCGTTTTGTGCAGTCATCCTCACCTGAACGTTCATGGCTTACTGTTCTCATTTTTCTGATCTTGTTTTCTAGCTAGTTCAAGTGGTCCCGGGGTCCATGGCAGACGAATCCAAGCCATCCGAAGAGCCTGAAAGTTCTCCGTCGGAGCCAAAAGCCGGCGCGACGCCGCTTGCGCCGAAGAGCCCCCCTGCGGCCGCTCCTCCCCCTGCGAAGCCCCCTGCTCCTGCGCCCAAACCGCCGGCTCCTGTCCAGGTTCCTCTCGATAACGAACTCGTTCGCCGCTATCGTGCCCGATTTGGCGCGGCGGTCCTGGATGCCCTCGAAGACCGCAAGCAACCCTACCTCGTCATAGACGCGGCCCAACTCGCCGAAATTGCCCGCTACTCTCGCGACGAAGAGAAATTTGACCTCCTGGAGGATTTCACTGCTGTCGATTGGCCCCGTCGCGAGAAGCGTTTCGATCTCATCGCCGTTCTCTATTCCTTCCCGCACAACACCCGCCTCCGCCTGAAAATTCCCATCGCGGTAAATGAACGTCCATCGAGCCTGGTAGACATCTGGCCTACGGCCAATTGGCTGGAACGCGAGATCTTCGACATGTTCGGTATTGAGTTCACCGGTCATCCCGATATGAAGCGCATTCTCTTGCCGGACGGCTGGCAGGGCCATCCGCTGCGCAAGGATTACGATATTCTTCAGCAGGACACCGCCTGGGTCAGGGAAAATCTCGGGATCGACAGCGGTCAGTAGGTTCAGGAGACGTGGCAGACACCGTGCAGCAAGACGAAACCCAACGCAACGGCACGCTTCTCGGCGCTGACGAACTCGTCCTCAACATGGGGCCGCAGCATCCTTCCACCCACGGTGTCCTCCGCGTCAAACTCAAACTCGATGGCGAGCGCGTCCGCGGCACCGAATGTGTCATTGGCTATCTTCACCGCGGCGTCGAGAAAATCGCCGAAAACCGCAGCTACCAGCAATTCGCTCCCTACGTCGACCGCATGGACTACGTCGCCGCGGTCAGTAACGGCCTCGGCTACTGTGAGGCCGTCGAAAAGCTCCTGAACGTCGAAGTCCCTCTTCGTGCCAGGGTCATTCGCACCATCCTCACCGAACTCCAGCGCATCGCCAGCCACCTCGTTTGGCTCGGCACACACGCACTGGACATCGGTGCGCTCACCCCGCTCTTCTACTGCTTCCGCGAGCGCGAAGAGATTCTGAAGATCTTCGAAAAATATTGTGGCGCCCGCCTGACCACCCACGCCTTCCGCATCGGTGGCCTGCAATACGAGGCTTACGACGGCTTCGAAAAGGACGTTGAACGTTTCTGCAAGGACTTCGAGCGCCGCATTCAGGATTACGTTGACTTGCTTACCGGCAACAGCATCTGGATCGGCCGCACCCGAAACATCGGCATTCTCAGCACTGCGGACTGCATCG